>ENA-UOOR01001973-UOOR01001973.1-fermentation-metagenome-genome-assembly--contig:-NODE-1973-length-22201-cov-2.724013_pt1 | contig 22201 bp, 14 predicted proteins | sample MGYA00245780_ERZ724029 | MGnify/ENA primary metagenome ERZ724029 (study PRJEB28704, sample SAMN03018315) | fermentation metagenome | biome: anthropogenic terrestrial biome; feature: soil; material... | reverse complement strand
GCAAAACAAATAGTGAAATATCGGTATTAAACGGTACGCAAAGGATAGGCGCATACGCTGGTGCAGGAAACAATAATATCAAAACACTAAAATTACCGCTTACTCTAAAAACTATAGGCGAAAGTGCATTTGACAAATGCGAAAATCTGTCAGTTGTGGTATTCCAATCTTGGCGCATGCCCGAATTGGAAGGTGCGTTTAACGCCTACGAAGAGCGTCTAAATGGGATAACTGATATCGAAAAACCAAACGACAACATAATAAATTACCTGACGTTTAGACATAGGTCAGTTATGTACTACTACTTCAACTTCCCATGGTACCCAACTGACGCAAACGCAGCTCCAAATATTGTAGCTGTATGCCCCACAAACGGCGTCTCTTACGACAATTGGATGGTATCAGTTATGTTTGACTCTATTGTTGAAGGTGTTGCTACAATGACAGAACAATCGGTAGCAGTAGCAGCCCTGCTTAACAGTTTGCCCGACGCCATGAGAGTACAGCTTTCTGACGAAGCGGCTATTGTAGCGGCGCGTATTGCTTACGACAGCATACCCGATGCGACACAAAGATTCTTGCTGTCGCAAGGTTATAGCAGATTAGCTTCAGCGGAAATGCGCTTGGCACAACTAAAAGACAGAGACGATGATAATGAAAAACCGACTGAAGATTATGAAGTTCTTTACAACGAAGCTCTTGAAACAATTAAGGGTCTTACAATAGCGGTATGGGCTATAGGCGCTGCTGCAGCGGTAATTGCTATCGGCTTTGTACTTTACGTATTCGTATTCTCAAAAATGAAAGGCAAAAAAGACTAGTCAAAAAGAAGAACTAAATAAGGAATAATTATTATTCTTAAACACATACCAAAATAGTACTAAATTTCAATTAATCCGCGGCGAAAAACCGCCGCGGATAAAGGGAAAAAAATGAAGACAAAAAAGATTTTGTTATTAATATGTCTGATAGCTGCAACAATTACAATACTTTGCGGATGTGAGGGCAACATTTTAAAAGACGACTCACAATTACGCAAAGAAGGCGAAAATATTGTAGTTAGTTATGATTGCGGCAGGTACAATAATACAGCTTTTGATGTGGATAAAGATGTAGAACCAATATTGTACGGCAAGGTATCTAAAGATGACGAGCATAAATTTCAAGTAGGTAGGATGGCAAACTACCAAATTCGTAGTGTTTACTGCACGGAAGATTCGAAAGCGCCGCAACCAGGACAACAAGACGTTACTCTTTCTCTTCCTGCTATAGACCGCCGTGTTTTTGACGGTTGGTATGTAGCCAGCGTAATTAAATGGAAAACTGGCGACGAACAAGATGGATTTTTGCGCAACAAGTGGGGGCAAAAGGTGTATGACTATTGCATTCCGCAAGAAGATGACATTAAGTGGGATTTTACTACTATGAGTGTTGGTGATTACGAAACTCATCCTTTTGCGCAAGTTTATACGCTTAAAGATTATGAAAATATCGATATACACAACGTTACTGCCGATGATTTAGTTGCCGAAACAGACGATACCTTAGGCTACAATGCTGAAAACGGCTTTAATATTTATTTATATGCTAAATGGAAGCCAGTAGGTTATTTTGTAGTTATGTGGCATTCTCCTCTTACTCAACAATGGGAGGTAATTGAGCGTTACAACACAACCACTTATACGGTAAATTTGAGGCATTTAGTAAAAAACGATTACACTTACTATAATGTATATCAAGATGCGGAATATCAAATTTTATGGGACGAAAAAGTTACTTTTGATAGCTTTGAAGTGGAGGAAAATCGTCCGTATGTTAAAGTATATGCCAAGTATTTAGTAGGTAATTGGAGCGTTGTAAGGACAGCGTCCGAGTTGAATACTGCCGTATTTAATAACCGCAACGTATTTCTTGACAAAGATATCGAATACAGCGGAGAAACAGCAAATGATAAATGGCGGTATTCCTATTATTATGACGCGGAGTTTAACGGAAACAATCACACAATTACCTTTTATAACGAATGTACACCAGCACTAAGTTACAAAAGTTTAGGCGGTCCTGCTGAAACATATTTATTTGGTTTGTTTGGAGAATTTAAAGGAAAAATGTATAATGTCACCTTTGCTAATGTAGAAATACTTGTTCCGTTAGCTTTAAGTGAAACCATCTATACAGGGGTGTTAATTGGCAGCGTTGAAGAAGGCGCAGAGTTGACTAATATCGGTGTCAGCGGAAAAGTCTCTTATGTAGAAAGCGACAAATGGAACACATACACAGTTTACTCGGGTGTTGGCGCAAATGGATGGTACGGCGCAAAGAAAGGTGACACCGAATATGACGTTACATTTACACAAATCGATTAGCGATTTTGTTTAAATAATTATAATGGAGGTTAAAAAATGAAAGTCAAAAATATGTCAAGGATGATTTCTATAGCTTTAGCAGTAATCATGCTTGCAACATTATTAGTCGGATGCAAAAAGCCACCTAACAATGAAACCACACCGTTTATTATATCTATACAAGATTTGGACGGCGTGTTCAATCCGTATTATTCGACGTCTGCAACCGACAGCAGCGTAGTAGGCATGACGCAGATATCTATGTTTGATGCCGACAGTGTAGGTTCTCCCATTTACGGTGGAGACAGAGCTTGTTTAGCTTTGGATTTTAAACAGTATTTTCCTGAGGATAAATCATACACGGATTATACTTATGTTCTTAAACCAAACGCTAAATTTAGTGACGGCACAAGCATAACAATTAAAGACGTATTGTTCTCTTTGTATGTGTTTTTGGACCCTGTTTATACGGGTAGTGCAACAACATATTCTACAAAGATATTAGGCTTAAACGAATATCGCACACAAACTCACGAATCAGAGTTTACCGGAGGTAATGATTCTCAGTATTTAAGCTTAGCAGATGAGAGAATTGAAGAACTGGTAGACGCTGTCTATGATATATTGTCTGAACATTTCCCAGACACACAACCACAAGACAAAATATCTTTTACGGAAGACACTCACGGTATAAGACAATATGATCTTGATAGTGATGTATGGGATTATTTAAAGGAAGATGAGTCTGAAGAAGGTGTACGAATAGCAAAAGATTATAAATATTCAGCTATAACTTTTTATGAGGAATTGGAAACAGACTATCGTTCAGCCGCATCAATAGATTATGCTGAAGCAAAAATTACCAATATCGTAAATGCTGAGCAATATTTCTTATTAAACGCTGGTTTAATAGCTACAGATAAAAACAATAATGCTAAAGCTGATGACTACAATTTAATATGGGCTAAGAGTCCCAATGTTACCAGAGATGACGTTATCAAAATGGTTTATGAATCAAAAATGCCTGGCTTCTATACTCAAGAAAAAAGGGCCAATAGCTTTTTCCAAATAATGAACTATTGGGTAACTCATGATACAGTATTGACGGAATGGGCAGCAGAAGCAAAAAGTGCAGCTCTTGCAGGTGCCGGCGAAATTGATCATATATACGGCATAACTTGGAATGGTATTTTCAACGATACGGCACTGGATAATGTTTCAGGTCAACCCGTAATCACGCCCGATTGCTTTAATAAAGACAGCAATAGTATAATAATTGATGAAAATGAATATGAATTGGCGAAATATGACGAAGAGGGGCAAAGAATAAGCGGCTTTGAAGTATTAAATATCAGAATTAACAAGGTAGACCCTAAAGCAATATGGAGCTTTGCTGTTTCCTTAACACCCATGAGCCATTATTCCAATGTAGCGCAAGTTAACCTTTGGGATGGAAGGACTCATTTTGGCGTACAATATGCCGATGTTAACTTCTATAACAACAACGTAAAATCGCAATTAGTACCAAAGGGAGCAGGTGCGTATAAGGCTTCTGCCAAATCAGGCAGCGTCGCATACAAAACATTCTTTGTGGACAACATGGTTCATTACGAGCGCAACGATCACTTTTATACAATTTTCTGTGATCAGCAAGGCAAAGTAGGACCAAAAGAAAATAATGCAAAAATAAAGTATGTCCGTTACAGAGTTACCAATCCTCAACAGCTTATGGATACATTACTAACGGAAGCGGTAGATTACGGTGATCCTAGTGCGACAAGCTCTAACTTAGCTATCGTAGACTCAAAAAAGAAATTATTAGCTAGATCGGATGCGGCTAACTTAGGTTACGGTTATATAGGAATTAATGCCGGTAAACCAGGGCTGGAAAATGTTTATGTACGCCGTGCAATAATGTATTCTATGAATACAAGCTTAGTGTTAGACTACTACCCCAACAATATGGCAGAGCTAATTACCAGACCTATGTCTAAAGCAAGTTGGGCATATCCCACCTCTGCAACTAGCCAATTTTATCCCTATGACGGTGCAAACGCAGGCTATCCCGATATTAAAGACAATCTGCGATCAGCTGTAAACAGTAACAGCGATTATTCGATAGCAAGCAACGGAGATTTCATGTATAAGGGAAGTAAATTAAAACTTACCTTTACTATAGCTGGACAATCTGATGACCACCCTGCTTACCTTACGATGAAAAACGGAGCAGAGATATTAGTTGAATGCGGTCTTGATGTAGAAGTTAAGCCCGACTCTCAAACTCTTAAAAAGCTTTCAACAGGCAATCTACAAGTATGGGCAGCAGCATGGCAAGCAGGTATTGACCCTGATATGTTCCAAGTATATCACAAGGATAGTACTGCTACATCCACATACAACTGGGGATATCGCGAGATATTGAGAGACTCTACCGGTAAATATGATTATGAGAAAGATTTAATTAATCAATTAAGCATAGATATCGACGATGCAAGAAAAGTACTTTCTCAAAATGAAAGAAAACCTCTTTACGCTAGTGCATTAGATAAAGTTATGGAATTGGCAGTAGAACTGCCGACATATCAGCGTAGGAACTTGTTTGTATATAATATCAAAAAGCTGGATGTAAATACGCTGGAAAAAAATGTTACACCATATCAAGGTCCATTAGCTTATATTTGGAAAGTAAGCTATAAAACTTAATAGACGACACTGACTTACTAAAATTTTGAATAAGCGGAAGGAAGTATTTTCTTCCTTCCTCTTATCCAAGGAGAAAATATGTGGAAATATATAGCAAAAAGATTATTGCTTAGCGTATTCATTCTATTGGGTGTTTCTGTAATAATTTACACCCTTGTTAGACTGATGCCTACAAACTACATAGACACGAAGTTTGATGCGCAGTTAAAGCAGGGTACAGTAAAACCGGCAGACGTAACCAGAGTTAAAGAGTTATATGGATTGTTTATCCCTGATGGGAGAATAAATCTTCGTTTCGATAAGGAAGCTAAGGATGTCTTTGGAAAGTCTAAATTTACACAAGGTTTAGACTATGAAAATTGGTATGATAGACAACAACGTTTAGCTAAAAATGATGTAGATAGCAGTTGGTTTGAGGGTGAATATAAAAATGATATGATCTCTCTAAAACTTACCAAAGGCTCTAAATATCAAGTTTTAGAGTATTTTATGGTGTATCGAAACGCCAAACAATTTGAAATTTACGCTGACGAAGGCGGCGCTTATTTTATTACTGAAGATGCAGGCAGTAAGTTGTTTAAGGTTTATCTGACGGAACTTGGCGATCATGAATTGCTGTTACAAGATGGCTATGTATACTATTTAGACGGCGGACAAGTAAAAATCGGAGAGGAAATAACAGATTACGGTATAAATGTACCTGCAAAACGAAATGAAATTTCAGGTTACGATGCAACATTTTTATATGCAATGACCGAATTACCTAATATATTGTCGTATGGTAGTTATGTTTATAGTGATCAAAATGGAGTTTTGGTTTTAATAGATGACGACGGAGTACAATTTGCAACAACAAAATTGACGTACGGCGCATTAAATGGCTTAGAAAAGCTTGGTTGCATTATTCAAGGATATTTTACTTGGTTAGGTAATTTCATTCAAGGTGACTTAGGCGAGTCTTTCTTGTACAGTCAACCAGTTGCCGACGTTATTCAAAAAGATATGTGGATATCTTTCTCCATATCTATTGTTGCATTGATACTGCAATTTGTCATTGCAATACCTTTAGGGATAATATCTGCCACACATCAATACAGCGCTATGGACTATACCGTAACGGTGCTTGCTATGATGGGTATTGCGTTACCTTCCTTCTTCTTAGGCAAGCTACTAATTGCAGTTTTTGCTAAAGGTTTAGGTTGGTTCCCTGTAGACGGGTGGTCTACGCCGATATTGCCAGTAGATGCAAGCGGTTGGACAATCTTCTGGGATCACGCTTACCATGCTATTCTACCTATTACGGTGTTAGTAATATTAAGTATAGGCGGACTAATGCGTTATACTCGTACAAACATGCTTGAAGTGCTAAACGCCGATTATATCCGTACTGCACGTGCGAAAGGTCTTTCCGAAAATACGGTAATTTATAAGCATGCTTTTAAAAATACAATGATTCCTTTGGTTACGATACTTGCAGGCACGCTGCCTGGTTTATTTGGCGGGGCTATGATTACCGAACAAGTATTCTCTATCCCCGGCATAGGAAACAAAGCATACAAAGCGTTAAACGCCGGTGACGTACCCTTTATAATGGGATATAATATGTTCTTAGCGGTGTTGGCGGTTATCGGTGTGTTAACGTCGGATTTGATGTACATGGTGGTAGATCCGCGCGTTAAGATTAGCAAATAGGGAGGCATAAAATGAGTGAAAAATACGAAAATATAAATTTTGATAAATTGACTCCCGAAAAGAATCCCGAATGGTTTAATGAAGACGGGAGCCGCAAAGCAATTTGCGAAGTAAAAGAGTCACGCACCGACAATCTAAAAGTTTTGTCTCCTACAACCTTAGTGTTGAAAAGGTTTTTTAGATCAAAGCTTTCAATTGTAGGGTTAGTCATATTAATTACTCTGTTTGCTTTCTCCTTTTTAGGACCGCTATTTAGTCCTTGGAGCGAAACAGAAACAGACAAAACGGAAGGCAAGGGCAGTTATCGCCAACAGGAATTTACTTTTGAGGTAAACGGCGAAAGCTATACCGTTTATGACGTAACATATGATACATTATCACAAAACATATACGGTCCTATTGATTCAAGACACTGGTTAGGCACAGATCACCTTGGTATGGATATATTTACCCGCCTAATGTATGGTGGACAAGTATCTTTGACTTTGGGTTTTGTTGTCGTTACATTACAAACAGCTTTGGGTGTATTGTTAGGAGGATTAGCTGGTTATTTCGGCGGTTGGGTTGACAATCTTATAATGCGTATAGTAGATATATTTATGTGTGTACCCACCCTTCCTATATTATTAATAGCCAGTGCATTAATACAAAGTTGGGACATACCGGGCAGGGCTCAGATATACTACCTGATGGTGATGCTTACCTTTTTAGGATGGTCAGGCATGGCACGTCTTGTGAGAGGACAAATACTATCTTTACGCGAGCAGGAGTACATGGTGGCGGCAGAAGCCAGCGGCTTATCTGTTTCTCGTAAAATTTGGAAGCACCTTGTGCCCAATATTTTGCCACAATTAATAGTATCCATGACCTTAGGTTTAGGCGGTATTATACTTACCGAAGCAACAATGAGCTATTTAGGATTAGGAGTTCCGATGCCTTATGCTGCGTGGGGTTCGATGATCAACAAGGCAAACGACAGCGAAATACTATCCAGATACCCAAATATGTGGATACCTGCGGGTGTTCTCATCGTGTTGGCGGTATTAGCTTTCAACTTTGTTGGCGACGGTCTAAGAGATGCTTTTGACCCGAGGATGAAGAGGTAGTAATATGAAAGAAGACAAAAACAAGAATATCACTAATAGCGATACTCAAACAGAAAATACTGATATTACCCCACAAGTCGCATCTAAAGATAGTAAAAAGAGTCACTATATAAGCAGAGCGGAAGCCCGCAGAATTGCTCAGGAAAATTTTGAGCATGTAAAACGTCTTGAAGCTTACAAAAAACGCAAAAACGTAGACGAGAGCGAATACGTCACTCAAATGAAAGATAACAAAAATGTTGTTGAGTTTGATGATCTTCATACTTATTTCTTTACCGACGGCGGTACAGTTAAAGCAGTGGACGGCGTAAGTTTTAATGTACCTCAGGGTTCTGTTGTGGGCGTAGTAGGCGAATCGGGTTGCGGCAAAAGCGTTACCAGTTTGTCGCTAATGCAGCTTGTGCAAGGCCCTACAGGACAAATAGTTTCGGGAGAGATACGTTTTAAAGGCGAGGATTACCTTAAGGACGAAGAGGGTAAAAAAATTCCCATTTATACTGACGAACTCGATGAACAAGGCAATCCCGTTCAGCTAAAAAACGAATGGGGAGTACCTCAATATAAAAAAGGCACTTATGTGTATAACATAGCAAAAATGCCCATGGACGAAATGCGCCGCATTCGCGGGAGTCAAATAGCCATGATATTCCAAGAGCCCATGACCAGCTCAAACCCGGTATTTACTATTGGCGAGCAGCTTGATGAAGTTACTATGCTTCATATTGAAGGTGCTTCTAAGGAATATGCAAAAGCCCGTAGCATTGACATGCTAAAGCTTGTCGGCATAGCTATGCCGGAAAGTATATATAAACGTTATCCGCACGAACTTTCAGGTGGTATGCGTCAGCGTGTTATGATTGCAATGGCTTTAATTTGCGACCCTGAGCTTATCATCGCCGATGAGCCAACTACTGCTTTAGACGTTACGATACAAGCGCAGATATTGGACTTGTTAAGAGACGTTAAAGATAAAATGAACGGTAGCATAATGCTTATTACGCACGACTTAGGTGTTATTGCCGAAATGGCAGACTTTGTTGTGGTAATGTATGCAGGCAGAATAATCGAGCAGGGCACCGCAACGGAAATTTTTGATAATCCTTGCCATCCTTACACGATAGGTTTACAAAAAAGCAAACCTGCCGTAAACAAAAAGGTTGACAGGCTTTATAGTATACCGGGACAGGTTCCTAACCCCATTGATATGCCAGATTTCTGTTATTTTAAGGAAAGGTGCAATAAGTGCATCAATAAATGCAACGGCGAATATCCGCCTATTGTACGTTTAAGTCCCACACATACTGTTTCCTGCTACCTGTACAACGACATTTTCGAAAAAACGTCTGCAAAGGAGAAGAACAATGGCTAAAAAAATTTTAGAGGTAAAAAACTTAAAAAAATATTTCCCTTTGCAAACTAACTTTTTTGGCAAAACCCAATCTTGGGTAAGAGCAGTAGACGACGTTTCTATTTATATCGAAGAGGGAAAAACCTTGGGTATAGTGGGCGAATCAGGCTGCGGCAAAACGACATTGGGGCGCACAATCTTGCGATTGCACGAACCAACCGACGGAAAAATATTTTTTGAGGGCGAAGACATTACCCACATCTCCAAAAAGGAGTTACGTAAATTACGCCCTCAAATGCAGATAATTTTCCAAGACCCTTTTAGCAGTTTGTCACCCCGTATGCCTGTAGGCGAAATAATCGGCGAAGCAGTTCGTTTTCACAAAATTGTTCCTAAGGAGGAACATAAAGATTACATTTTCGACGTTATCAGAAAATGCGGTCTTCAAACGCATTACTATGAGCGTTACCCGCACGAATTCAGCGGCGGTCAGCGTCAGCGTATTTGTATTGCTCGTGCGCTTGCTCTTAACCCGCGTTTAGTCATCTGTGACGAACCAGTAAGCGCTTTGGACGTATCAATTCAAGCTCAAATAATCAACCTGCTTAAGGATTTGCAAAAGGATTTTGGCTTCTCTTATATGTTTATTTCCCACGACTTATCTGTTGTGGAGCATATAAGCGACAATGTCGGCGTTATGTATTTAGGCAGTGTGGTGGAAAGCGGTCCTAAGGAAAAGATTTTTGCAAACCCAATGCATCCTTATACAAAAGCATTATTCAGCGCTGTCCCTGTGCCTGACCCTAATGTTAAGATGAATCGTATAATATTAAAAGGGGATATCCCTTCACCGGCACATCCGCCTAAAGGCTGCAAATTCCATACTCGCTGTAAGGAATGTATGGATATTTGTAAGGAAATTACGCCTTTCTTCAACGAATACGAGCCGGGTCATTTCTGTGCTTGCCATTTATATGCTCAAAATCATCAAGCAATAAACAATTATATGATACTCAAAGAATATCTTAAAGGGTATTTTGCCACGCCGGAAAAAATTGAACAAATTAAGGCGCTGTCTGACAGAAAACTTGTTTCTTACGACAGTTTGGCGGTTAAATTGTTTATTATTGGCGATAATGTCGAAATGTATATTAAGGGCAAAGGCAAAGATATTATCGACTTTAACAAAAAGTATTCACCTGCCGAAGACGCAGAAGAGGGCAACGAAGAGATTGCAAATATCCGTGCAGAGATAGTTGGGGAGCGTAAGCTTTCCCGCGTGCCTATTAAGTTTACAATAGACGACGAAAATAAACTGCATGCCGCAAAGGAATTAATTGATTTGTTGATGAATGCCAACGGTTTCAGCAAATCGGCAAATGGTGAGGTGACTTGCACCTTCACCTCCTCCGATGATAACGAACGCCGCAGCGGCAGCGTAATGTCTATAAAGCCATTGATAGTTGATTTCGAATTAAAGGCACGAAAGGAAGCAAAAGAAGCAGCAGAAGCATTAAAAAACAAAAAAGATTAATAAACAAACATAAAATAATCTTTAACATCTAAAAAACTTAATCTACAACTTCAAACGTCGCTTGTTTTAGCGGCGTTTTTGTGCAAAGCAAAAACCCCTCCTAAGATTATTTTAGGAGGGGCAGTAGTTTTGAGATTTAAGCTTAAAATCCAATTTTTTATTGTGTAAAAATGGTATTTTAACTTTTTTTCGATTTTGTTATGCTAAAAACGGGGTATTAGCTTAATTATATGATTTTTTTGTGCAGTAAAAATGTTATTACTTTTATTGCATTAAAATCAAATTATTTTGATAAGGGTTTCATGGTGGGGAAGAGTAATACGTCACGTATAGAATAACTATTGGTAAACAGCATAACCATACGGTCAATGCCTATACCTAATCCGCCTGTTGGTGGCAAGCCATATTCCAGCGCGGTGACATAATCTTCGTCCATCATCTGCGCTTCGTCGTCTCCGCCCTCCCGTTGTTTCGCCTGCTCGGAAAATCGATTGTACTGATCAATGGGGTCATTTAGCTCACTAAAAGCGTTGCCTATTTCCCTTGCGTAAATAAAAAACTCAAAACGCTCTGTTAAGCGGCTGTCCGTCGGTTTCTTTTTTGCCAAAGGACTAACTTCGACAGGGTAGTCGTAAACAATTGTTGGTTGAATAAGCTTTTCCTCTACCTTTTGGTCAAACACCTCATAAAGTGCGTATCCCCAACTTAATTTGTTTTTGTTTAGTTCCACCCCTACGCTTTTGGCTGCCTCTACTGCCGCAGTATCCTCTTTGATAACGTCAAAATCGATACCCACGTGCTCCTTAACGGCTTGAATCATAGAAATACGTGTCCAATTATTTAAATCTATTACCGTTTCGTTATAGGGCAGTTTGCGAGTGCCTAATACCTTATCGGCGCAATAAATAAACATATCCTGAGCTATTTCCATCATACGAGAAAGATCAGTATACGCTTCGTACAGCTCAATTGTAGTAAATTCCGGATTATGGCGAATACTCATACCTTCGTTGCGGAACATTCTGCCTATTTCGTAAACCTTTTCAAAGCCGCCTACCACAAGGCGTTTTAAGTAAAGTTCCGTTGCAATACGTAAGTACATGTCCATATTTAAACTGTTGTGATGAGTAACAAAAGGACGTGCCGACGCACCACCTGCAATAGTGTTTAGTACGGGTGTTTCTACTTCGAGATAACCTTGAAATTCTAAATATTCCCTTATTGCGCTAATAATTTTACTGCGGATTATAAAGGTCTTTTTTACATCGGGATTGGCAATTAAATCAATATAGCGTTGACGATAGCGTGTATCTGTATCTTTTAAACCGTGAAATTTTTCCGGCAGAGGACGCAAAGACTTGGACAAAAGGGTTACACTTTCCGCTCGAACGGAAGTTTCGCCTGTATGTGTTACAAAAACAGTGCCTTTAACACCCACTATATCGCCTATGTCCATATCTTTAAACTGAGCATAAGCTTCTTCACCTACTACGTCTTTTTTTACGTAAACTTGCAACTTCCCTTCGCCGTCTAAAATATGGCAAAAACTTGCTTTGCCCATAATTCGGCGGGACATTATCCTGCCGCCTACGCTAACCTGCTTGTCCATTAAATCTTGCACTTTTTCCAAAATCTGATTGGAAGTATGAGTACGGTCAAAACGAGTAATCTCAAAGGGATTTTTGCCGTTTTTGACTAATGCGCTCAGCTTATCGCGGCGGACACGCATAACCTCATTTATGTCAATTTCTGGTTCCGTTATATTAATGTTTGTATCCGTATTTATATTAGAATTATTAGAATTTTCCTGCATTTTTTTACCTTTACTTAACTAAGTCTATAATTTTATATTTTACAGTTTTACCCTGCGGAAGCGTCACAATAAAGCTGTCTTCCTTTTTTTTGCCTAAAACTCCTCTGCCTATAGGCGATTCGTTACTTATCCTTGTAGGGGTAGAAAAGGGATCTGCTTCCGTTGTGCCTACAATTTTGTAAACCTTTCGTTTGCCGTCAGAAGTTTCTAAAGTGACGGTACTGCCCAGCTTAACTTCGTTGCGGCGGTTTACGATGTCTTCGTTGATAATTTTAGCGTTTTTGATTTTAGATTCAATCTCAAGAATTTCGCCCTCTACCTGCGCCTGCTCGGCTTTTGCGGCATCGTATTCGGCATTTTCGGACAAATCTCCAAAATCACGCGCTATCTTAATTTTTTCGCTGATTTCAGCACGGCGGATTGTTCTTAAGTATTTTAGCTTTTCCTCCAGCTCTACTTTTCCATCCGCAGTCAGATAGACTTCTGCCATATTATATTAGCCCCCTTAATAATAATTAAAATCACTCAGAGAAAGGGCTGAGTGAGTTATAATTTAGTGTATTTTAGCACTTTTAACAATTTTCGTCAAGTATTTATAATGTCTGACACGATACCTAAAACTGTTTAAAAATTTGTGTGCATTTACAATAAGCTTAATAGCTTATTTGTTATCTTTTCGTTGTTTAGTACGTTTACGTTTGCCACCGCCGCTAAAAAGGCGGATTATGCGATACAACAAAGGCTTAGTCAACTTAACTGCGTTAAAAGGACATAGCTCCTGACAGCAATAACATCTTATGCACAGTTTTGTGTCTATATACGCTTTTTTAGAAGTCTTTTCGCCCTGCATGATTATTGCCTTTTGGGGACAATGTTCATAACATTTTGCGCAACCTTTACAAGTTTTTTTGTTTATCAATGGACGTTGAGTCACCCATTCCTTTTTAAGAAAACGTTTTAAAAATCCCGTGTGGGTAAAGTTTGTATTTATTATTGTGACCGTTTTAAAATCCTTTATGTAATGATTTTTTAAGCTGTTAAAATCGAAGTCTGTTTCAGAAAAGTCTTTACTTAACAAGCCTCTTTCGTTAGCTTTTATAAAGAGTGGCATATCCCATGGGTCGGCAAACAAGCTAACTCCCACGGCATCTACTAAATAGGGATTTTTGCCTGCGATAATCTTGCCTATCAGCCTCGGCTGCCCATTGGTGGGTCCGTTGCCTTCCATACCAACAACAGCGTCTAACAAATGCAAAACTATCTTAGGCGCTGCATATTGCTCTATATCAATTAAACAATGGGTAAATTGCTCAATTTCGGGGTAAAGGCTGTGAGTTTGCGCTTTAACTAAACCAGGGATAAGTCCGTATAGGTTTTTAACAGTACCGGTAAAACCGGTAAAAGCATGCGTTTTAAGCTTGCCTATATTTATAACTACATCAGCACAAGTAAAAGCATCGATAATTTCGAGGTATTTTACTACTTTGCCCTTAATGCTTTGAAGGGTACTTTCAAAATTTTGATTGAGCGTTGCCCCTGATGACAAACAAGCTGCAGTCATTCCGCAAGTTTTGTAGATACTGTTCATAGAAGAGTGAGTATACGCTGCGCCGCTGCTGTCGCCTACCGTCACTGTGCAATTGCATTGATTAATCAATAATTTTGCTACGGATGCTACAATAGTCGGATGAGTTGTTCCGCATTTTTCAGGCACCATCTCACGCACTAAATTAACTTTAATAAAGACATTTTTGTTGCAACCAACAACTTTTTCTGCGCCGCCTAAACCGTCAAATACTTCTTCAATAGCGGCATCTATTTTGCTTTGCTCATATTCTGTTGCCGATACAAGTACTACTTTATTCATACTAGCTATTTTACCAATAAAGCTTATAAAAAGCAATAATATAACACCGTTCAACATTAATATTGTATCCTTTAAGGTTTTTTGCCAGTTTGATTAACAATAATAACGAAACACACTTAATCAGCAGTAATAGGTATCTGCGGTATAATATCTGGCTCTTTGGGACGTTTGTTTATGCCTACAACTTCTACCCTGTCTATAGGGCGGTACTCATTGGTGCGGTAAAGACGAGAGAAAGCAAGAGTACCATTTTTATAATAATCAAGATAACCTTCGCTTTTTAGCCCTTCAGAACCATGTTGCAGCACATATTTTTGGTCACTGTAAAATACCTTATTTGAGTATTTGCCTTCGTTGTCCTGTATTGTATGCGTCTTATAGGGAGTCCTCTCTTTTATTACGCTGCGGCGCACAATTTTATATTCGTTGGCTACTCCGTAAATTTCTACCTTTGCTCTTCCGTTTATGCAGCCTGCCGCAAAAAACAACGAGCTTTCGGTATTATTAACAAAAGCCAAATCGCTTGACCCGCTGTTTACCATAGCATCAAAACTCGGTTCGATATAACTGCTTTTGGAGGAATGCTGACATAATTTTGTTATTTTTATATCTGCTAAAACAAGCGCATTAAAAAGCGTTGTGCTGGATTGGCAAACTCCGCCGCCTACTCCTTCGATATACTTGCCGTTAGACAATATCTTTGCTGTTTTAAAACCTCTTTGGGCGGTACGGTATCCCACAGTTTGGTTAAAGCTGATTTCTGTATTAGGCGGGACAATTAATCCATTAAAAGAGCCAAAGCAATATTGGACTGTCTGTTAAAAGTACTGTTAGAACAGTATGTTTCAAAAACGGATTTTAATACGGTGGTGTTTTTGGCTTGTTCCAGCGTAAATTTAGGTTGAAGTTTGCATACGGGGACAAATACAGAAAGAGTAAAACAGCCTTTATTTAGCTCGCTCAACATCATTTTAGAAAGCGTTTCAACATCTGTCTGACGTCCTATACTGTCGGCACGGTAGGTAAATCTCGGTTGAGAATTAGGATGAAAAGCAATTTTTGCATCAGTAGGAGGAGTATCAATCTTATTTTGTATTTGATAAATATAGTTTTCTAACCCAGGCAGAAGATAACACAGCGACAAAAAATAGGGGATGTCCTTTTCCTTTTGTGCCTCTATCCATTCCGCTTTTATTTTTGCGCCGCAATATATCTGTCGTTTTTGAATTTCCTCTTTTGACAGAGCGGAAATATTATCGCTTAATAGGTAGTGTATTCTTTTATTATCAAAAATGAACTCAATACTGACGTCCCACGGTTTAGACGAGGTTAAAGCTACGGTATCGTTACAAATTAAATAAAAAATGCCCGTAAATAATACGAGCGCAGTAATAAACAGTAATTTTTTCATTTTATTTTTCCGCAAGGCTATTAAGTAATTGCATAGTCTCGTTGTTAGGGGTATAAAATGCGCCTAAACCTATGCCGTAACTTTCGCTATGAAAATCGCTGCCGCCAAACACATATAAATTGTATTTATTAGCAAGAAAGTTAAAGAAATCACGCTCTGGTTTAGTATGGGAAAAATACTCCGCTTCTATTCCCTTTAAACCCATATCAATGAGTTTTTTTACAATTTTTTCGCTTTCAAAACTACTTAAGGATAGTTTTGCAGGGTGCGCCAAAACAGGGATAGCGTTGTGTGTAAGTGCTAAATTTATAGCTTCTTCTGCCGTTAAGCGTTGGCTGTTTACATACGCTAAACCGCCTACAGACAAATAAGTTTCAAAAGCGTGAGGGACAGAAGAGGTTATACCCATGTTTACCATGTTTTGGGCGATGTGACTGCGTCCGATAACCTTGCTTTTATGCTTTTGTTTTAATTGTTTGTAGTCGATAATGATATTTAACGCTTTTAACTTTTCTATAATTTTTAGGTTGCGCATTTCTCTTAACTGTTGAACGTCCTTTAACTTATTATTTAAAGAAGGGTTAGTGTAATCAAAGCCATATGCTAAAATATGCGTTTCTGTTGCCCCTTCAAAAGCAGACAACTCTACTCCTGGAAGCGTTTTTATATTATAAATTTTGCCCTGTTCTTTAAAAGTGGCAATGCCGTTGATGCTGTCGTGATCGGTAAGAGAGATTATTTCTAATCCATATTGGGCGCATTTTTTTACAATTTCTTCTGGCGAATATTCACCGTCAGAACAATTGCTGTGTAAGTGCAAATCAACTTTCATAAATTAATTATAACACTAAACAGAAAATTAAGACAAATTATGGCTAATGTTTTGTATTGATAAACTTTTATCTTAAATATATTTTGAAAATTATACTTTTTGTGTTAAAATAGCTAAGAATATAAAGACTAATATTAAAATTAATGAAAAGGAGAAAATATATGCAATATTCGCATGAAGTTGAACAAATGTGTTGCGTAAAAAAGGGCTGCGATCATGGACCTTCCCCCATACCCGAAGAAGGCAATTGGGTTTACGCAAAGGAAATTAAGGACATCAGCGGTTTTACGCACGGTGTGGGAGGTTGTGCTCCCCAACAGGGAGCATGCAAACTGACGCTTAATATCAAGGAAGGTATTATTAGGGAAGCGTTGGTCGAAACTATAGGTTGCAGCGGAATGACACATTCGGCTGCTATGGCGGCGGAAATTTTACCTGGCAAAACACTTTTAGAAGCACTTAATACCGATTTAGTATGCGATGCGATAAATGTCGCTATGAGGGAGTTATTTAAGCAAATAGTATACGGTCGAAGCCAGTCGGCTTTTTCCGAAGCGGGTTTGCCTATTGGCGGCGGCTTGGAGGATTTAGGCAAAGGATTACGCAGTCAAATAGGCACTATGTACAGTACTGACACTAAAGGTGTGCGTTATCTTGAGATGGCGGAAGGATATGTAACGAGAATGGCGCTTAAAGAAGGCGAAGTTATTGGCTACGAATATGTTAATTTAAGCAGGCTGATGCAATACATTACCGAGGGAATGGATGGCAAAGAGGCGTTGAATAAAGCAACAAACCATTACGGACGGTTTACAGAAGCGGACGAATATATTGTTCCGCGTAAAAGTTAAGGAGTATGTATGACGATTAGATTTGAAGGATACGAGCGGAGAATAAATAAAATTAACGCCGAAATAGCGCAGTATGGGATGCAGAGCTTAGAAGAAGCGAAACAAATTTGCTTAAATAAAGGCATTGATGTGGAAAAAAAGGTGAGAGAAATTCAGCCTATTGCTTTTGACAATGCCGTTTGGGGGTATACCTTAGGTACTGCCATTGCTCTAAAAAAAGGCGCACGCAACGCAAGCGAAGCGGCAAAGTATATAGGTATGGGTTTACAGGCTTTTTGCGTACCGGGCAGTGTGGCAGAGCAAAGAGAGGTAGGCATAGGGCACGGCAATTTGGCGGCAATGTTGCTAGATGACAACACACAATGCTTTGCGTTTTTGGCTGGTCACGAAAGTTTTGCGGCAGCGGAAGGCGCTATCGGCATAGCAAAGGCAGCAAATAGAGTGCGTAAAAAACCGTTGCGTGTTATTTTAAATGGGTTAGGAAAAGACGCTGCATATATAATCAGCCGAATAAACGGTTTTACTTACGTAAAAACCTATTATGATTTTGGTAGTGGCGAGTTGAAAATTTTAGAGGAAAAACCCTTTGGCAGCGGCGAGCGTTCAAATATACGCTGTTACGGCGCAAATGACGTCAACGAAGGCATGGCTATTATGATACGCGAAGGTGTTGACGCAAGCATAACGGGCAACAGCACCAATCCCACAAGGTTTCAGCACCCTGTAGCAGGGACGTATAAAAAATGGTGCATAGAACACGGCAAAAAATATTTTAGCGTAGCCAGCGGCGGCGGCACAGGACGCACGCTCCACCCTGACAATATGGGAGCAGGACCGGCAAGTTACGGCTTGACCGACACTATGGGACGCATGCACGGCGATGCTCAATTTGCCGGCAGCAGCAGCGTACCCGCTCACGTGGATATGATGGGTTTTGTGGGTATGGGCAACAATCCTATGGTGGGCGCAACAGTCGCCTGCGCCGTAGCAGTCGATTTAACGTTAAATAAGTAAACCAAAATTACAAAATTTAAAGTATAATCAAGGGCGCCGATATTGGCGCCCTTAAATTTAGGAGGTAAACAATAACAATAGATTTCAGTTGTATTCTTCCTCTACTGGTTTTTCGCACAGCCAATCTACTTTGAATACATATTCGCCCGTAGGCACTTCCTCGCCGGTAAAGAAATTTTGATTTTGGAAAGCACAGCAAAAATAATAGGTAACGCCGGCATCCATTGCCCATCCGCAGTATTCTTTACCTATATCATAAAAGTATGATAGCCATAGAATTTGCATATTACCCTCTGTATCAAAATAGAAACAATACCATTCATAGGTACACATGTCAATATTCATTTCTAGAAAAAATAAACCATTACGGGAAGGCGTAAATTCAAACCAAATTTCGCCCCATTCGATAATATTAACTGTCAATTCCTCTTCTGTAATATCATATGATGTATTAATTGCTTTACCGTCTTGAGTTTTTGTGCTGCTCCATTTTGCATAAAGATTAACAACATTGTTTCCATCACGTAGCTTCCAGCCGTAAAAGGGAGTTATCGTAATTTCTTCGCCCCAGTAACCATTTGTGCCATCGGAGGTATACCAGCCATTAAAATAATACTTTATTACATCGTCTTGTCTTCTTAAATGTGGCAATTCGAAAATATATCCGCCTTCAATTATGTATTTATCTTCTGTGCCATCATTATAATTGAAATTATAGATCAATTTATTTTGTTCAGGTACAACAATATGGCTTGCATAATCCTCACCTAACTCCGACAATACTTCATACCAATTTAGATAATTACCGTTAGGAATATAGATTTTCGCTTTTATTGGAAAACCTTTAAACGTTACCCATTCGCCGTCAATCTCTACAGTAGCTTCTGCCCAAAAAACATCCTTTCCCATGCGAGGCGGCAAAATACCATTAAATATTATGCTTTCCAAATTATACATGTCGAACATCGCATAATCATCGAGGTATTCAAGATTAGCAGGAAATACGACTGTTTTTATCCCTACGCATTGGTTAAAGGCGTTCTTATGGATTTTCCTAATTGAATCTGGAAAAGTGATTGAAGTGATACCTTTCCAATCGCCGCCTTCCATTGTTGCAAAAATACCATAAAAACTATCCGTGCCTATCTCCGTTATTGCATATTCACCAACATCTGGCCAAACTAGTTCGCCATTAGCATGATTGGATTTATGCGGTATTTGGATAAGTTTGATTTCGTTATTTCCTAATTTTTCAAAAATCCATCCTTCAAATGAAATATATTTTATGTTGTTAATATTTACGTTTATTGATTTACCGTTAAGACTATAAAGTCCAAGTGGCGAATATTCATTAACAGTATCCGGAATTTCGAAAGCTTCCAAATCTTCATTGACTACTATTGCCCAATAGTCTATCCTTTGCAAATTACACCCGTTTGGCCAGCTGATAGACTCTAAACAGTTAACGGTAAAAGCAGGATAAAATTCGTTAAGAAAAATAGGTTTCCAGTTATAATCAAATGAGAGTATTTCCTTTAATGTTGAAGGCAGTATTAATTCTTTTACTCCATGATACGTTAATACAAAATTAAAATCATTATCTAATTCAAATGACATAATAGCTGAATCCATAAAGCCACCTGGTATTATTTCTACTCCTTCTGGTAGGGTTAAGGAATTTAGGTATCCTGCTTTCCAAAAGGCATGAGATGCAAGAGAAGTTACACCATTCGGTATTACATAATTTATTGAATCATCCTTGTTTTCTTGCATAGGAGCATATAGTAAAAACGTATCTCCACCATTTATGCCTGTGCCCTTTTCAATTAATGCACGATCTTCGTGACTGTAGTAATAATCATTTTCTTCTGTAACTATAATTTCACAAAACTTATTATAATATTCAACAAAAAACGCTCCCTTACCGACATGTTCGATATTTCCATCTAAAACAACAGAAGATAATTCGGTATTAGCAAAAGCAAAATCTCCTATATATTTTATTCCGCTGGGTAGAAGAAAATCGTTTCGGGACAATTCATAAGAATTATAAAAGGCGCCGCATATAGGTAAATACTCTTTAGAAAGTTGATTTTTAAGCTGATATTTGGCATCGTTGCCTTCTATACGCTCAACCGTACCATTAAAGATTACAGATTCAAGTCCACCTATATTTGCAAAAGCACCTGCTCCAATTGTTTTTATATTGCCATTGATAATAATTTCTGCTAGCATTACTGTACCCATATTAAACCCATCAAAACAAAGAGCAGGATATATATATTCTATAGATTCTGGAATGATAAGCGTTTGAAGCGATCTGTATTGATTTACATAAACAAGCGTCTTGCCATCGAAGGTACTTAACAGATTGCCATCCATTTTATAATAAGCATTTTCTTTCGCACTTAAATTTATTTCAGCCGTTTCAATAACTCCCTCGCCGTACTTCATGCCATAATAAGTAAAAGCAAAATATTCAATGTAGTTTAAACTCGCGGGTAAATCAACAATCGCAGAGCAATAAAAGAATGCGTTTGCCCAAATCTCTTCCAATCCTTCAGCAAAGATTATTTGGTAAGCATGAAAATCTTTGAAAGCGTAGTTCTGTATCACGCGGTAGGTCTCAGGGATAAACAGCCGATAAATACCGTTGAGAGCGCCGTATGCCGAATACATGCCTTCGTAAAGAATGGTGCTTACAGGTTTGCCGTTAAAATAAGAAGGCATTACATAATCTCCTGTTAGGTTTAAAGCTCTAAAGTCTTGATTTTTATTTACTTTAATGCCATACGTGCCATCGGGAAGTAACATAAAATCGAAAATTTCTTCAGGCAAGCAGTTGCATTTATAAATAGGCTTAACGGTAATGTTTGATTTAATTTCCGTTAAATCACCATCTATTCCATCAAATTCATAAAAAATTTCATATTCGTGGTAAGGTATACCTAACTCATCAGTCAATTCTTCTTCGGTCAAAGAGCTGCCATAATCTACCAGCATTTCGCCGAATATTGTTTCATCAAAATCAAGCAAGGTAACAGTGCGATGCTGAACTGTCCAATGCGCGGTAAGAGTCAGGTCGTTATCTACTGCTTGACCGAAATCAAATAATGTTTCGCCGTTGTACCAAGAAAGGTTATAACCCTCTTTTTGTCCAATACCCGGTTGATAAATCTTTGTGCCTTTGTTGACGTTTATGGATATTTCTTCTATGTCGTCACCAGTAAAGGTGATTGCGCAAGTAGTAACCAAAGGTGTCCAATGAGCGGTTAGTATCAAATTGCTGTTTACTTCTTGAGTAAAATCATATTCTGTTTCCCCATTATACCAAGTAAGCTCATAGTCTATTTTCTGCCCGTACAGAGGTTGATAAGCAGTACTGCCTTTGTTGACAGTAACTGTCATATCTTCTAAGCCCTCTCCGACAAAACTTACGGTAAAAGTAGACGGCTCTGTTTGTATTGGACTCCATTTTGCGTATGCGATTCTGTTTTCTTGTGCTTTTACGTCAAAATCAAAAGGTGTGGTGCAGCTTTCTTCATTGAACCAGCCATCAAATATGTATCCCTCACGTTGTGGCTCAAAAGGTTGATTCAACGTTTCGCCCTTAATAATGCCGATATCAAAATCGTTGGCACCGTCGTAATTAAGGTCAAACGCAACTTCAAATACGACAGATCCG
>ENA-UOOR01001972-UOOR01001972.1-fermentation-metagenome-genome-assembly--contig:-NODE-1972-length-22201-cov-69.377540_pt1 | contig 22201 bp, 25 predicted proteins | sample MGYA00245780_ERZ724029 | MGnify/ENA primary metagenome ERZ724029 (study PRJEB28704, sample SAMN03018315) | fermentation metagenome | biome: anthropogenic terrestrial biome; feature: soil... | reverse complement strand
ATATCTCTCATTAAAGTCAGGTTTCAATCCATCCCTCAGCAAAGCCTTCAGTCCATTCAGTCCATTCAGTAAAGTCAGGTTTCCATAACTTCAATCTCGTCACTAAAGTCAGGTTTCCATCCATCCCTCAGCAAAGCCTTCAGTCCATTCAGTCCATTCAGTAAAGTCAGGTTTCTATATCCGCGTGAGGTAAAAATTCTTAGTGCCAGGAGAAGCGCACGACGATCCTATCCACCATTTTCCCACGTTTCAGTTTGTAGCCCAGATCTTTCACCCCATATATCTTTATCCTTGGATCTATCTCCCGGTAGTCGCCGTCTGTTTGTCGCATCAGGTAATCCACTTTGCGTCCCTGGATTTTGAAATACACTATCTCCTTATCGCGCAGATCCATATCGGTATCGCAGCGGATTTCCATTTTGCGATAGTTCTTTACTTTCCATAGCAGCCTGTTATCTATACCCAATGGTCGGTTATAAGGCGCGCATACATTGATTTTGAAATCCAGATTAGTCAGCAGTATATTCTGATATCTCAACCAGGCCCGCTCTTCGATACTGCGAAAGCTGTGTTCATTGTGTTCCAGATGCGCGGCATCCAGGCAGTCATAAAGCAAGCCCAGATCGTGATCCATATCCCAGAGCTGCTTTGCCATCTTCATGTCCAACAGCTCTTTGCTGGGGCGAATAAAGAAGTTTGAACGCCAGCCCAGGGAATGTTCCAGTTTAGCTATTTTCAGCAAGCGTTCCGGATTTGTATGTACATCGTGGTGCAATACAAAAAAGCTCGGCTTCTTCAACCGAGCTATGTGTAAGTAAGTATCGTTCAAATCTTTATAGCATCTCACGCTTTTCAGAAAAGCTCGATAGTGCTCCGGATTTATCTCCCCATACAGGATCCCGGCACTCCTCTCGATCGCCCTACTCAGCCATATATTCAATTTCTTATTCATAACTATCAGTAGCTAAAAAACCGTTTACACCTGTCACTAAATATTTCATGTGTTTCCTTTGTCTCACGCAGATCTACGGGGATAACAACGCAGATCATCGCTGAATCTATAATAGTAAGCTATTCAGCCTCATAACTTGTTTACGTATCTGATCAGATTATCCGAAAGCCTATCAGCATTGAAGTTAACAAGATAGCCAAGTCTCAAGTTAGACAATTTCAGATAAGTCAGGATTTGTTTGTGGTGAACCTCGCTAAGCTTTTCTACGGACTTGAGCTCAATAATCACTTTCCCCTCAACCAGTATATCAAGCCGATATCCGGTTCCTATGGGATGTCCCTTATAGCAAACCTCAATCGGAACTTGTGTATCCACAAGCAATCCTTGATTACGTAACTCGTAGGACATAGCTTCCTCATAAGCACTTTCCAGCAAGCCCGGACCAAGCTCATTATAAACAGAGAAGCAAGCTCCCCTTACCTTGTAACCTATATCATTCTCAGTCATACAATAAAGTCTGCGAAAATCAGCGCTTTTATCTGCGGTATCTGCGTGAAACCACTTATCTCTGCCACAAAATCAATCCCCTTATTCCAAACATCCAAATCCTTAAAACTCTTCATATCTCCATATCCTCAAATCGCCAAATCGCCAAAACGCCAAATCCTCAAATCGCCAAATCGTCAAATCGTCCAAACGCCAAAACGCCAAATCGCCAAATCGCCAAAACGCCAAATCGTCAAATCGCCAAAACGCCAAATCGTCAAATCGCCAAATCGTCCAAACGCCAAAACACTACAACCTTCACAATCTGCGTTCTATTGAAAATACTCCACCGTTCGCTTCAAGCCCTCACGGAAATCCACCTTCACCTCATAGCCCAGCACTTCCTTCGCCTTATCAATTCCCGCCAGCGAGTGCTTCACATCTCCAGCGCGGTCTTTCTCAAACTTCGGTTCAATCTTCTTACCCAAAATCTCATTGATCATATTAACCAGATCGATCAAGGTATAGCGTTCGCCACAAGCGATATTGATCACCTGTCCCGCTGCTTTAGGCGCTGTACAGGCCTGGATATTCGCCCATACGTTGTTTTCCACAAAGGTGAAGTCCCGGGATTGACTGCCGTCACCATAGATCACCGGCTCTTTATCCGCCATGATCAGCTTGATGAATTTCGGGATCACCGCGCTATACTGACTGGTGGGATCCTGATTGGGACCAAATACATTGAAATAGCGTAGCGCCACTGTTTCCAGTCCATATATCTGCGAGAAGATCTGGCAATAGCGCTCCTGGGCGTATTTGGTAAGTGCATAAGGCGACAAGGGATTCACCGGCATACTCTCCACCTTGGGCAAAGTCTCGCTATTCCCATATATCGATGAAGATGAAGCCGTGATTACTCGCTTCACGCCAAATTCCTTTGCCGCTTCCAAGATGTTCAGCATCCCCAGAATATTCACATCATTGGAGGTGATGGGATCATTGATCGAACGCGGAACCGAAGGCAAGGCTCCCTGATGCAGGATGTAGTCCACGCCTTTCACCGCAGATCGCACGATATGAAAGCTGCGCAGGTCACCCTCGATCATGGTCAGATTCTCATTCTTCATCAGAGGCAGGATGTTCTCCCGCTTACCTGTGGCAAAATTATCCAGTACTACTACTTGCTGCCCTTGTTTGAGCAGCTCCGATACGATATTTGAGCCGATAAACCCGGCCCCGCCTGTTACTAAATATTTCATGTGTTTCCTTTGTCTCACGCAGATCTACGGGGATAACAACGCAGATCATCGCTGAATCTATAATAGTAAGCTATTCAGCCTCATAACTTGTTTACGTATCTGATCAGATTATCCGAAAGCCTATCAGCATTGAAGTTAACAAGATAGCCAAGTCTCAAGTTAGACAATTTCAGATAAGTCAGGATTTGTTTGTGGTGAACCTCGCTAAGCTTTTCTACGGACTTGAGCTCAATAATCACTTTCCCCTCAACCAGTATATCAAGCCGATATCCGGTTCCTATGGGATGTCCCTTATAGCAAACCTCAATCGGAACTTGTGTATCCACAAGCAATCCTTGATTACGTAACTCGTAGGACATAGCTTCCTCATAAGCACTTTCCAGCAAGCCCGGACCAAGCTCATTATAAACAGAGAAGCAAGCTCCCCTTACCTTGTAACCTATATCATTCTCAGTCATACAATAAAGTCTGCGAAAATCAGCGCTTTTATCTGCGGTATCTGCGTGAAACCACTTATCTCTGCCACAAAATCAATCCCCTTATTCCAAACATCCAAATCGTCCAAACGCCAAATCGCCAAAACGCCAAATCGCCAAATCGTCAAATCGTCCAAACGCCAAAACGCCAAAACTCTACAACTTCCCCAATCTGCGTGAAACTATCTTTTTAATCTGGTTCTTCACATTCTGCCCAACCAGCTCCACCACCCACGGCAGCAAATCATCATTCCAGCTATACTATCCCGAATCCTAGCGAATCTGGATACCCGCATTGGGGATTGAGGATGTTCTAAATGGCAAATAATTGATAATTGCCCAGTTAGATCCCGTGTAAGGCTCTGGCAGATCGTGAACATCATATATCAGGGCTTCGATTTCATCCTGAGAAGTAGTATTGAAAAAATTGTTACGAAAATCAAGAGGGAAAGACTCACCGTTGTTGTAATATCTTGCCTCGGATTGCACTGCATATTGAGAAGGGGAAAAGTTATTATATCCTCCGCTAGTCCATCCAGCGTTCGGAAGATTATACCAATTATTTGTATGATAAGTTTTAACTCCCACCTTGCTTTCAATGTTGTTGTATGTGATGCTCAAATTCGACCTACCCGAGTTTTCGATTGCCACTCCATCACTCCGCACATCATTGTATCTGAAATCAGCAGTAGATTCCAAAAGATTCAGGTAGGCTCGATTATTGTTTATATAGGCAGTATTCTCTACAACCGCGTCTTTGACAATCTCATGTTTCTGGGCTATATAATTGTTGTAGTATAGATTGGCATGGGTATAAAGCCCATCTACATCGTAAGCATAACAAGCTGCAGCATTTATGTCTTTATTGCCACTAAACAGGCAATGGCTGAGTTCTATGTCCGACGCTGCATTGATCACCAATCCAAAAACGCAATTCTGAAATGCCAGTCTATGCAAATCATGACTATCTCCGGAAACCTTTAAGCCTGTTCCAAGGTAGGAGAACGACATATTTTCTATGCTAGAGTTATCGCTCAAGATGTGCACACCATCTGCCAGATCAGCATTGGAAAATCCCCCTGAATGGATTCCTGCCGAAGAAGTAATGTAAGCTCTTAAAGGCGATTCTGGGCCCACCAGATTACCCTGAGTAATGATCTTGACATACTGGTTCAATAACAGCCTGGAATTACTCTGCATAATCATTTGAGCCCCAGAAGCAATGACTACGTCATTGGTAGCAACGTAGCATTTATCAGATTCCAGCGTAAAATCTCCCTCAATCAGTCCTGGTAATGATACTTCGTGATATAGCTTCAGTGGATTATTATCGCCCAGATACAGCTCACTCTCATTCAACTCTATATTAAAGTAGTTATTGTATCCCCAACCCTCTTTCCGGTAAGTAATGATGTAATCGCTATAGGGAATATCATCAAATGAAAACTTCCCATCAGCGTTAGTCAGTGCTGTATGTAAAGCATCTTGTTCCCTGTGATCAAAAATCACTTTGCTATCTAACTGAAAGGACAATTGAGGATATTCCTCAAGCACCTGGCTAAGCTCAGTGGGTACATTCCTGGCATTATATATGGATACAACAATCCCGGAATGGTCGGTTTCCCCATCGAGTAATATCGTACCTACAATGCTACCTTTAGACGAGCTTGTTGAAGAGTCGCATGAGCATAGCGTCAAGTTTGCTAATAGCATGATCATCATAGAGATCAATACAATCCTATCTTGCACTGTATCCACCATCAATAACGATATTTGAACCGGAAATCCATCGTGATCTATCCGACAGCAAGAAACATGCCAAGGCTGAGATATCCTCCGGCTTGCCCAATCCCAAAGGATGTGCGGCAATAATGCTTTCTACCTCTGTCGCTGTCATTTTTTCAAAGCTTCGTTGGAGCATTGGTGTTTCAACATATCCAGGATTTATTGCGTTAACTCTCACTTTCTTATTGGCATATTCCAGAGCTAGGGATTTGATCAAGGAACTTATTGCAGATTTACTAGCACAATAACTTGATAAGCCATGATTACCAACGATTCCCATTACTGACGAAATGAATAAATAACTCACACCATTATCTGGCATATACTTCTTCTTTGATAGGACTTTTATCAATTCAAGACCAGCTAGAACATTCACTTCGTACATATCCCGAAACACTTGGGTTTTTGTGAGAGCAAAGGGCATTATATAATCAATGCCAGCTGCATGTACAAAGCCATTAACCTTGCTATTGCTTGCTTCTAAAAAGGCCTTTAGCTTTTCTTGTAAACCTTTATAGTCTGTTATGTCATGGGCAATTGAGTGATGCTCTTTCTCTCCTAGTTGGCTTAATAAGTCTTGCAACCTTTTTTCATCTCTCCCCAAAAGGATTAGTTTTGCACCCAGTTTGGCGGCTTCCTTTGCGCAAGCTTTCCCTATCCCAGATGATGCTCCGGAAACCACCACGGTCTTTCCTGACAAATCAACCATCAGAATTCTCCCTGGAAAACTTTTGCATACTCAAGACTGGATAAGTCTACAGAAACTATGCCGGTTGACAAACCCGCACCCATTCCTACAAGAAGACATAATCCGTCAAATCCCCATACTTCTTTGTTTGATGCTATGGTAAGCGGTATACTGACAGAACTAGTGTTCCCATATTCCTGTATCGAAAAAGGTAGTTGAGTTTTGTCAAAACCAATTTTGCGAGCCATTTGTCGTAACATAAAAGCATTTGCTTGGTGTAGCACTAAAGCTTTGTACTCCTCCGGCTCCATTTCTATTTCATTCAATAAGTTCTTAACCTGCTTTGGGACCTTTGAGACAACATACGAGAAAACGTTTTCCCCATCCATGAACATGTCAATATCCCGACGTATACTACCATCTTCACGTGTCTTAAATTTCAAACTGTCGTCAGTGAGTGGGTACTTGAAACCAAAACCAGGAAGAGTCAGAGCGTCTCGTTTTTCCGCATCTGTAAAGAAACAGAAGTTCGTCTGAGGAACTTCCTCGTTATAACATATCAAACTGGCTGAGCCGGCATCTCCAAACAGTAATCCGGTAGATTTGTCTTTTACAGCAGCATAATAACTATTTGTATCTGCATCAAGCAATAGCACATCTTTTCTGATATTGGCACAAATCATACTTGAAACCCAAAGCCCATATGTATAGCCGGAACAGGCATGATTTATATCAAATGCAGCACAATTGGCAGGAAGGCCCAATAAAAAATGAGCGGCACTGGCATTGTTTGGCATGAGGCTATCTGGCGTAAGGGTAACAAACACTATGGCACCAATGTTCGATGGATCGTAATTGATTTCTGAGAATAAGCGCTTTGCACTTTCAACACCTAAGGTCAAAGCCGTTGTCTCACGATTAATGCAAGTGTGCCTGCGCAATACACCCAAGGCTTGAAGGGTTCCCGTCATGTCTTCCGTAAAGTGCTCTACGGCAAATCGCTTGTTATCTATTACATGTTCAGGAACTGTGCAAGCGATAGCTCTCAGTTTGATTTTATCAATTGTTGAAATATTCATATTGGCCTCTTGCTTGCATAATATTGTTTAACGTCTACTTCTTTAATGATCCCATCCTTCTTTATCAAAGCGAGGTCAACTCCCAGCTTATGAGCCATTTTCTCGGCTTTAGCCGTTGCTTTGTAGGCTTTTACATTAGCCTCACGATTCATTTTTATCAACTCAGCGTGAGCTACTGCTTCCTGTGATGTGCTAAAAATTAAGGCAACAATATCGCCTATAGCTAGTTCATCACCTTCTTGGACAACATAAGCTATATAGCCTGTTTCTTCTGTATAGAATTCACTAACAGCTTTCGCCGTTTCTAAAGATAGGATAGTCTGATTCTTTTCTACCAAACTTCCGTCTTTCAACCTAAAATCATTTACCACGATGCGTTTATCATTAACATCTATTTGAGGTATCTTGCATTCGTATTTGATCACACTATCTCCCTTTACCCGGATATGAGTCTTCAGACGCTCTTGTTATCGCTGCGTCTATCATGTTTTCTACTGAGATTTTAGTTGCAACTATATCAGTTGCTTCGAGCTTGCTTTCTATCCTATGTAATGGATCATTTTTTTTCCAGTACTCATCGATTTCCTTGGGCATATAAAGCCTCGCATCACTTTTGGAATGCCCGGAAAACCTGTGAGTAATAAACTCTATGAACTGCGGATGCCTAGTATTTCTAATCTTGGAAACAACTTCTGCGCATTTGTCGTAAAGATCATCAACATCAGTAGCTTTGCATTGAAGGTATGGCAATCCGAATCCCTCGATGCGTTTCTGGATAACACCTTTATTAGTGTTTTGAAAGGATGTACTCATAGCATAGTTGTTGTTTTCCAAAACAAACAAGATAGGCAAATCGAATACTGCCGACAAATTCAACGCTTCCATAACATAGCCTTCGTTCATCGCTCCATCACCAAAGATAGATACACATATCCTGTCCATGGTTTTTGCTTTTAAAGAAAATGCCAATCCTGAGGCAATGGGAACCATCCCACCGGTTATGCCATTAGTAATAAATTTCTGATATGATAGATGCTGAGATCCACCCCTTCCATAGACCATTCCGGTTTCTTTGCCCATTAACTCTGCGAAAAAAGGATAGGGATCTGGATTCAATGCCAGGAAGTGACCATGGCTTCTATGGCTACCCGTTACATAATCATTGGCACAATCTAAATGGCTTAACAACCCTACAGCAATAGCTTCCTGACCCCTTGAACCATGTGTAGTACCGCGTAATAAACCTTTGGCAAAGAGCTCTTCAATTCTTTCTTCGGTCTTCCGGATCAGAAGCATTCTGCGATACATTTCCAGTCTATCCATTCTCAAGCTCCAATATGTATTCTTTGATGTCTTCCATGCAAGGTAAAGTAGCGCTTTCGAGGGGCTCTGACGCGCCTATGGTACTGAGTTTAGCGGAATATGTCTTCAAACAGCCGCTATAGCCTCTAAGTAGTAACTCTTTGGCAACTTCACTGCTCCAATTTGCACCAGAGTATCCTTCTTCAACAATAATGATGTTCTTATAAGGCAAAGCCTTATCAACCAGTGATTGATCAATTGGATATACCAACGATGGAGAGACAAGGTGCACAGATATCTCTTCGTCCATATAGAGTGATATCTGAAGATTAATCAGATCAGCAGCCAAGCCTCCATATGTCATTATCAGGAAATTGCTAGTGGGTTCTTCAGCAATTTCCACGCTAGCGCACGGAAACTCGGACTTCGAATAGCTGATGTTGAGATCTTTGGCAGCCTCAGTTTCTTCCATCATGTAACGAGTATAATCCAGCTTGTTCTCTATAAAAACAATCGGATTGCCGCTACTTATGGCCTGCTTCAATAAATTTCCAGGATCGTTAAGAATGGAAGGAGCTACAATGCTAAGATCCGGGTAGCCCATAAATAGCTTTTCGATAGACTGAGAATGAGTCGCCCCATATCCTCTATATCCCCCCATTGGAGTTCGTAGCACAAAATGAAGATGTTTATCATACAGGCCAACGAACTTTGAGGCATGGTTAATCAACTGATCAGCACAAAGAGTAATGAAATCTCCAAACATAATCTCAACTATTACTTTTAAGCCACCGAGTGCCATCCCAATCCCCATCCCAGTAAATCCTTGCTCGGACATGGGAGTAGCTATAACCTGATTAGGATAGTCATGTGAAAGACCTTTGGATACCTTAAAAGCCCCACCATATGGCTCTTGGATGTCTTCGCCCAAAAAGTAAGTATCAGGATCGTTAAGTGCCTCTCTGAGACCCGCTTGTAATCTGGATATATAGCTCATTGCTTCTTTTGTATGTAGTTGTATAGCTCTTTCACGGTTGTTATCTCGTCAAATTCAGCCCTTGTAAGGCTAATGTCGTACTCATCGCTGAGCATACTTAAGACAGCAAAAACCATTAGGGAATCCCACTCCGGATAACTGCGAAAAACATCGGATTCGCGTACTGAACCAGTATCCTTTTCTAAGGTTGTTTCCAAATTCGCTATTAATTCATTCATTTGCTTTCTCCTTTGCAATCATTTTGTATAAATCAACCAAACGTATGCCACGATATGATTTTATCTTAAAGTAATCAAGTTCTCTTTTTAATAACTCAGCTGCGTTTTCTCCAAGATTCCTCCGTTTTAGGGCTGTTCGAAGTTTCTCCTTAAATATGTGCTCAATTGCGCCTTTTGAACGTCTGCGCCACAACCTAGGATCGGGAATCTCAGATATCAGCTCATTAGGATGAATCAAGAAAACCGGATACCGCTCGCGACAACCCGCTTCAAGATTTAGCAATCCACGAAACATACTTGTTACTAACGGCGATATCCTCAATGTTGTGCCTATATACGGATAAAGAAATGAAATAAGAGGGATCTCCAGAAGCTCTGAAGAGCCTCGCTTAGCAAGCGAGGCTTCACTGCAATAGTATGGTGATCTCGGTGCAGTAAGCCAAGATAGCTTTTCTTTAGAGCCAAACGAGAAGAAGAAATCAAAGCGTTGTGAGGCCACGCTACTATCAATCTTAAAGCCGGCTTCAACCAAAGCTCTAGGAGTATTCGCGTTCGCTCTCAATGCTGGCGCCCGAAAAGATATCACCTCCTCCCCTGTAATATCTTCCAGCATTTCTTTTGATGATTTTAAATTGCTCAATTGCTCAGCATAGCTCATCCTATCAAAGGCATCAGAATGGCCGTGAGCCGCTCCATGACTCCCAATTTCGTGACCATACTTCACAATTTCTTTCAATGAAGTATGATAAGACTTGGCATAATCAGCCGTGATAAAAAATGTGCATTTAAAGTTATACTCGGCATATAGACTTAGTAGCCTTGGCAAACCAATTTCCGCTACGAGTTTGCCTGTTTCTATGCTTTGGGTGTTGTTTACTATTGATGTTAGCTCCACATCATTTGTAAATAATACATGCTTTCTCATAACTTGTATCTTGCTATCACTCTAGCAGGATTCCCCCTCAGGAAACAACAATCTGGCATTTTGCCTGTTACAACGGATCCGGCTGTAACAATGGAATACTCTCCAATCTCAGAGCCAGCTAGTAATGTTGATGAAACGCCAATCCATGCTCCCTCTCGTATAACAACTGGGGCTACATATGACTCGAGTATTTTCGAGAAATGCTGGTAGGGATTGCTATGAGCGAGTACGTATATATTACCTGCCAATGCTGCGTAATCTTCAATATAGATATACTCAGGATAAGCATTATCCAAAATACAGTGCATTCCCAGCATTACATGCTTTCCGATGTGTACACCCCGCTTGCGATGTAACCAAATTCGCAATCCATTTATCGGACAGTTATAGGCCAGTGTCTGAAACAGGTGATTCCGCATCTTTTTCAGTAAAAACAAGAGCGGATGCAGGTCGCGTCGCGCGCTGGAACTTTGTACCTGCTGCCCGATGTTCCTGTACGGCTTATAAAATGGGATAGATTTAGCTTTGATCATATTCTAACTTTGATTGTTGATTTCATTCAAGTACCCTCTCATCGAATAGTTTATGATGTAGACTCCCTACTACAGGCAGTAACTAATAATGTGTGCATGAATAAGCATAGTCAGGGCTTCATTGGTACGACTGGTTATACATATCATTAAACTAGATTGCAGCATTGTCAACAATCCTATGCTTACCTTTGTTGTAATGGAGAATTTCGTATTCTTAACCATATCAATTTTGGCAATGATATCCAAAGAAATCTGGTAGATCCAAGAATCGTTCTTTTCATAAGCCTTTTAGGTTCTTGCACAAATCTATATAGAAAACCTAATCCAAGGTTTTTAAGCAAGCTTGGAGTTTGATTCGTTGTCCCTGCTAGAATGTCAATCATCCCCCCGCACAATACAATCAAACAGTTAGGTAGTTGGTCCAAATACTTCATGACAAAGTTTTCCTTCATCGGTGTGCTAATACCTATCATCAGTATATCGGGAGAAAATTGCACTATTTCAGAAATAATGTGCGAAACCTCATGTTCAGAATCAACATTGAAGTATCCATTATGACCTCCAGCGATAATGCCTCTTTTACATAAATTCTCAACTGCCAGAGAGTTCACGCTAATGGAAGCCCCCAATAGAAAAACCTTGCTCTCTTTTTTTGTCGCTAAATTCAATGACAACTGAACGAATTCTGGTATAGACAGCTTACATTTTACACTGTAACCGAGTATTGTCGCTATATAATATATAGGCCTCCCATCGAACAAATTTAGATTTATTTTACACATAAACGCATAGTACCAGTCATACATGCTAAACAAATAGAAAGTCCAAGATGAAAGGCCAAATACAGTAGTCTGACGATGGTCGTCCAAACATCCATCCACAAATGCAATTAGTTCTTCCTCATTATAGCCAACCATAGGAATTCCATAAAAATCAACGCTCTTCATAACTAATACAAGCCACTCCAATGCTTATGTAGCATCGCCGACCCCATCACTAGCTTCAAAACCCTCATCGCAGTGTTCTCAACTTCATACTCGGGACATATCCTGGCATATTGAGCCCCTTCATCTACTGCCAAATTGATAGAATCCAGGACGACTTCAGGATCAAAGCCGGTAAGCACTATTGTCCCAGCATCAATAGCTTCCGGGCGCTCCATTGAGTTCCTGATGGTAATGGCAGGAAACTTCAGAATCGAGCTTTCTTCGCTGATGGTACCGCTGTCTGAGATAACACAAAGCGCGTTCATCTGTAAGAAGTTGTAGTCCGAGAATCCAAATGGTTTCAAGAATTGAATCAGCGGATTGAATCCAAAGCCTTCCAGCATCTCCAGCCGTTTCCGGGTTCTGGGATGAGTACTCACGATTATGGGATATTGGTATTTCTCAGCCAAAGTGTTCAGAACAAGACCAATGCGCATGAGGTTATCCGGGTAGTCCACATTCTCCTCTCGATGCACGGAAACCAGGAAGTATTTTCGTTGCTGAAGAGTGAGTTCTTTTAAGGCGTACGATTGCTGGATCTTGGGCAGATAATGCATCAGTACTTCATACATGGGAGATCCGGTCACATACACTCTTCGGTGAGAAAGACCTTCTGCCAGAAGGTGCCGGCGGGAATTCTCGGTATAAACAAGATTGAAGTCAGAGATATGATCGATCATCTTGCGGTTGATCTCTTCGGGTACATTGGCATCAAAGCTGCGATTCCCCGCTTCCATGTGATAGATAGGAATGTGTTTGCGCTTTGCCATGATAGCCGCAATCGAGGCATTGGTATCACCCAAAATAAGCATGGCATCGGGCTTTTCTTGATCCAGGATTTCTTCGATCTTGATCAGAGTTTCACCCAGCACATGCCCCAGGGAGGAAGTATCCACATTCAAGAAATAATCCGGTTTCCGAAGCTCCAGATCCTCGAAGAAGATCTGATTCAGCTCGTAGTCATAGTTCTGCCCGGTATGTACCAAGATGTGCTTGGTGTACTTATCGAATAGGGGTATCACGCAGGCAAGGCGGATTATCTCCGGCCTGGTGCCCACTACTGTCATTACTTTTAACATGTTTGTTTCCCGCGGAACACGCTGATCGTAGCGCGGATCCCGCTGATTCTTATCTTTAATGTCTTAGTCATAGAATTACCATCCTCAAGTTTTATACAAACCGGTAGTAGTTACAACACATCTGTTTCCTGCAAACAAGTTGAATGCTACGCAGATCCCGCTGATACTAATATGTAATAATTCTATCATGTGAATACCATGCTTAGAACCGAAAGTTCCTTTCCAGTAAATTCTGCGAGCTCCGCGCAACAATCTGCGTTATCTGCGGGCAACCTAAACCTCTTCGAAGTAAGTATCCGGATCAGCGGGATCATAAAACTCATTTATCCAAAACATTGTCAGCAGTTCCCCATCCCCGATGTTTGTAATATTATGCGTATACCATATCGGCATATCCACATACCCAGGCTCTGAGCCATCAAGGATATATTCTATCACTTCATCACTACCGTACTTTCTAAGCTTGATCGATGCCTTGCCCTGAATCACGGCAAAGCGCTCAACCTTACGGATATGGAAATGGTTACCTCTGGTTATCCCCGGGACAGTGGTCGAAAACGCAGCCTGCCCACCGGAGCAAAACTTCATTGCTTCCACATAAACCCCACGGGGATCAGCGTTCTTTTTATACTTAACCGGGAAATGCTCTTTCGGAATGTAGGATCGGAATGTATTAAACAAACAAAGCTCCAACCTACTATTCAAATCCGGGAATATCCCCTTAACTAGATAAATCTCCCGAAATCCCTTCAGTTTCTCCAGCAACTCTGTCACCTTATACTCAGCCATATGCTCTACATGAATGAGCCGCTCCGGCTTATTCAATTGAGAATTGAGAATTGAGAATTGGGAGTCGCTTCGCTCCAATTGAGAATTGAGAATTGAGAATTGAGAATTAGGATCGGTGCTTTTGTTGCCCTCGGTGCTTGCATTATCATTCACTTTAATATGTTTTCGGTGTTCTTCGGTGTTTTCGGTGTACTCGGTGGTCAAGCTAATAATCCTATCCACCAAGTCCCCCACATAGATCAGCTTCAAACAAGCATCCACCTCTATCTTCGCCTCCAGGTTATTCACCACCTGATGCGAAAAAGTCGATATTACCGAGTTATAAAAAGGCACGCCAAAGGGACCAAACACATTCGGGATGATCAAGCCCGTAAAAGCTGCATCATTCCGATCCGCCCATTGGTTTAATAGCTCTCGTCCCTCACGTTTAGACCTGCCATAAAGGTTATCCCGTTCTTCTTGCAGCGATGAGCTCATGATCACATAAGGCTTGCTCTGTGTGCGCTCCATCGAGGCTATCAGCTTCTGCACCAATTCAATATTCGTTCGATACAGCACATCCGGATCATTGTGCCTGTTCATCGCCGCCAGATGCACGATCACATCACACTGCAGCACAAAAGCGTCTAGCGTCTCTTCTGCATGAAAGTATTCATCCTGGAAGGGGATACATTCGTACTTATCTTTGTTCAAACTCAGTGTGTTGTACAAGTGTGTGCCGATAAACCCTGCCTGCCCTGTTATTCCTATTCTTATCATTTCATTTCCCGCTGAACTCGCAGATCGCTGCGCAGAATGCGCGGATACGATACTGTCATAGATTATTCACTTTTCTGATTATGCCTTGATTGATATCTGCGGTATTGAAGTTGACGAGTATTCCTAGCTTCAATTCTGTAAGCCGCAGATAAGTTATAAGTTGCTTATGATGGACCGGAAGCAGTGTTTCAATGGACTTGATCTCAACTATTACCTTGTCCTCAATCAGTAAATCCAACCTAAATGCTTCACCCAGATCCACGCCTTCGTAAACTGCAGTAATTGGTACTTGAGACCTGACGTTGAGACCCTGTTTGCTGAGTTCCGTGATCAATGCTTTCTCGTAGACTGACTCGTAAAGCCCCGGACCCAGCGCTTTGTACACCGTATAGATGCAACCCCTTATCTTAAAAGAAATCTCGTTTTCAGTCATTTTTCTCTGCGAAATCTGCGAAGCGATCTGCGAGATCAGCGGGAAGCTAACTCGTCTCGCACATACTTCAGTGTCAACAGCTTCTCTTTGATCTCCGAGATAGTCAGCCGATACGTATTCTCCGAGGTATAATCCACAGCCTCAGCTACCTTAGCCTCACCGTTACTAAAATACTTCTCATAGTTCAGGTCCCTGGTATCAGCCGGGATCCGGTAATAACCGGGTAAATCCACTGCCTTCGCCATCTCTTCCCGATTCACCAATGTCTCATGCTTCTTTTCCCCATGCCGCGTACCGATGATCTTGATCTCCGTCTTCGCTTCAAACATTTCTATCAATGCTTGCGCTAAGTCCTTCACTGTAGAAGCCGGCGATTTCTGGACAAAGATGTCGCCCTGCACACCATGCTGATAAGCATAAACAACCAGCTCTACCGCTTCTTCCAAAGACATCAGATATCTGGTCATGGTTGGATCAGTAATCGTGATCGGTTTTCCTGCTTTTATCTGCTCAATAAACAAGGGGATTACAGAGCCTCTGGACGCCATCACATTACCATATCTGGTACCACAAAGCACCGTTCCGCCCTCCGGCTGCTGTCTTGAATATGCCACCATCACCTTCTCCATCATTGCCTTGGACATTCCCATGGCATTGATGGGATAGACAGCTTTATCTGTAGACAGCACAATTGCCTTCTTCACATTGTTGGCAATCGCAGCCCTGAGCACATTTTCCGCACCCAATACATTGGTTTTTACAGCTTGAATCGGAAAAAACTCACAGGATGGAACTTGTTTCAGCGCTGCGGCATGAAACACAAAGTCCACTCCGATCATGGCATTTGCCACACTATCATAATCCCGCACATCCCCGATATGGAACTTGATCTTGGGATTGTTGTAATGCTTACGCATATCGTCCTGCTTCTTCTCGTCCCGACTAAATATGCGAATCTCTTTGACATCGGTATTCAAAAAGCGATTGAGCACCGCGTTTCCGAAGGAACCTGTACCGCCAGTTATGGCTATTGTTCTGTCTTTAAACATTATGCCTCTTATCTTCACTTATCTCAATATCCTGCAATATTTCTAGAAAGGTGTTCTTCATATTCTCTTCAAAATGTGATAGCGTAAAACGGCTTTCGTATTTTTGACGGGATTTACGTCCCATATCATATCTCAGTTCACGGTTAAAAAGCAACTCCCTGGTTCGTAAGCCTAATTGTTCAACATCAGCTTTCGGTACCACAAATCCATTTACCCCATTTTCAATCATATCTGGTATTGCACCTTCATTATATGCCACAACAGGAATACCATGCATAGTAGCTTCTATCAATACATTAGGAAATGCATCTTCATGAGTTGGATATACTAGAATGTCTGATTGTCTTAAAACCTCATGCTTATCTTTGTCATATAAGGGTCCAAGATATTCAACACTGCCAGCAAGATTCATGTCTCTAATTTTTTCTATCAGATCACTTTTAGTAACACGATTCTCCGCTCCAACAATCCAAGCACGAAACTTCAGGTTCTCATCTTTGAGCCGGCTAACAACTTGCATGAAGTCAAGTATTCCTTTTGATCGACTGAGGTTTGACAAAAACAATATGTTGCAAGCATATTCTTTATAGGTTTGTGACGCAATTTTCCCTTGATAGACATCTTCAATTCCATTGGGTACAAACCTTGTACAACCTGTGTAGACATTCTGCACATCATAAGCTAGCAACTCGGACAGACAAATCACAAATTCGTTTCGGAAGATCAATCTATAAAGAGTCTTTGCCACCCTTCCTTTGCTAGCAATACCCTTGCCGTGCAGGTGATAAACAATCCGCACACGGTGTAGCTTCATGATAATGGCATACACACAATCCCTCAAAAAAGCAATTCCATGAGGAGATATTTGGAAATAGACCAAGCCAGGCCTGAAGTCTTTAAGCTCTGATAGGAGCCTTCCGATAACCTTAAACACTTTCAATGCTTTGGTCAAAGATAGCTTACCCATTCGATTCAATGAGTCAGTGTAGCTTATCTCAATCGAATGCACATCAAATGTTTCCCGTAATACCATACTGCGGCATACCCGCTGATTCATTAATGTGGCTCCAGTGATGGGAGGTGGAACCTTAACAAACAGTAATATTTTCTTTTTCATAGCTTACTGATAGCGTGTTGAGAGGCATTCAACAGTCCTTTAGCTGCTGCCTCAACGGAAAACTCTTGAACAATCTTTAACCCATTAACTGAAAATCGTTCTAATTTGGAATCGTCTTTAAGTAATTCAAGGATGTATTCTGCCCAGATTTGTGGGTCAAGCTCAAGAACGTATCCATTTTGGTTGTGTCTCACCAAGTCCCCAGCTACGCCGGTACTTTTACAAGTGATAACTGGTGTCCCGGCTGCACAGGCTTCATTTGCGACTAAGCCCCAAGCATCGTCCAAAGATGGGAATAGCAAGACTTTTGCGTTCGAGTAGAATCTCGGGAGTTCGTGTTGCTGAATAAAACCCGGATAATCAAAATCTATCCCATAAGAATTCAAGCTACTCAAGATATCATCTTCTAGATCGCCTGCACCTATTAATAGCAGCTTAACGCGCAATCCAGCAATATATAATAGTCTCACCACATCAATGACAAAAAATGGCATTTTCCCTTCTACGAATTGCCCAGAGAAGATTATGTCATACTTTTTTTGGCTGGGTTTTTTTGCAAACTTGGCATAGAAGTCATTGTCTATGGCTAATGGGCTATAAAATATATCTTGGAGAGAGGCACCGTACTTAAGAAGGTATTCTTTGCCTTTATTGCCTACGCAAACACATGCTGATGAGGATCTAATAACCATTCGCCGAACCCATCGATGAAATGAGCTTAATCTGTTAACTGAATGAAGCCATGAGTCAGAGAAGTACACATGTTTTATTCTATGTACTTTAGAATATAAAAAAGCGATAATGCTCGTAGGAAATAGTCCAGTTGTTATTATGACATCGGGATCAATTGACGTTAACCTCTTTATGATATCTGGGTTATACCAGTGGTTGTTTGGTAGAATGCTGGTCTTGAGGAACATATGTTTATGTTCAATATTGGGGATAAGCCACTTTCTAGTGCTAGTTGTTTTGGCACAGTATAGTACTATGAAGTCATCATGTATTATTTGTGACACTCTGTCAAACTGAAGAACTCTATAAGGTGATGGTATATTGGTTACTAAAACGACAATCATTGTTTTTTCCTTACAATTGTTACTAACTGATTCCCTACTAAATAAGTTCATCAAAGCAGAGATAAGGCGTATTTGTAAATTGTATTGTACTCTGTGGGCAGCGGATGACAACACAATCATTCTTGTATGAATGCTACTTATAGAAAAATGAGTTACCGTGACAATAATTCCTAGGCTTCACTTCTCTTTCCGTATTTTTGCCTTAACCTATGGGACAATGGAGTATTCCCAAAGCCGGGCTGAGTGTTTTTTGCAAGATAAAATCTTTGCACTTCTACAGGTATTTGTGCTCTAGTACTTATTCCGCAGTATACGCCATTCATAAAAGAAATAATCATTTTAAACGTACCCATAGGGAATAATTTTCTTCCAGAATACAACATTGTAATTAAATATCTCAATGAGATTACCGAAGCATCAAGAGTGGAAAAGTATTTGAAATTAAGCCTTACGTTGTTATATACTCGCATTTTGTATCTGAATATGTTGGGCCTACTACGATCGATTGTGTCTATATGGTATCCAATGATATTTGCTACTAGCAAGACATCATATCCCAAAGCTCTGACTTTAATCGCTAATGATCTTTCCTCCGCCCCAAAAAACCCCTCTTCGTCCAATAATCCCGCCTCCATTATGGCCGATTTTTTGAATATACCAAAAGCACCACAATGATTGGCAACCTGAATCACGCTGTCTGAACTCTCGATATCTACCCCATTATGTAACCAATTCAATCCATATTCTTTAACAACAGCAGCAATAATTCCAGCTCTTGGATATAATGACATTGCGTCTATGGCTCTATCCAATGAATCTGACTCTATTAAAATATCATCATCTAATGATATAACTATTGGGTTGTTAGTGCAACGAATTCCTATGTTTCTTGCTCTGGCAACACCCACATTTTCTATGTTTGTGATTACTTGCATACGTGGAGACCGACTACACATGCTTAGCATAAACTCATTCGATCCGTCTTCAGATGCATTGTCAACTATAATAATCTCACCATTCTCTTTGCTATTAACATATTCCACTAATGGAGGAAGCGTTCTTTGAAGTAAGGTTAACCTATTTCGTGTAATAACTACGATACTAAATGCTTTGCTACCCATTCAAATCCTCATAGAGCTTTCTAGATATTTTTGACATATCTAGCTTATCTTCGTAATATCGCGTTGATTTATGGACAAGATTCTTGGCATTTGATAGCACGACTGAAACAGATTTTTCTATGCAGTCTTCCGAATTTTCTGTGCATGTATGAGCCCACTCATTCATGACTGCATCCGCAACTGTTCCATTTTGAGAGGATCCTAGTACCATAATTGGCCTTCTTGCTTGCAGATAAATCCCAACTTTGCTTGATAGTACGTATCTATCATACTTAGCATGTCTATCATCAAATGACTCAGCTAAAACCAACACATCTGATGCTTGAAGTAGTGGGAACAATTTATCTATGCTAATCGCATCATAAATTTCTAAGCATTCTTGCACGTCATCCGAGTTATCTAGCATCCCCGCATCAGACCTAGTATAAATTTTCAAAACATACTTGACCCCCTCGCATTCTGTCATCTTTCTACATAGAACTTTCGCTAGCTTTTTTAGTGTCTCGGCTCTCCCACCCATCAAAGAACCAGCATATGTGAATTCAATAGTATCACTTTTGCTCTCCATTAAGGAAAAGTGGTATTGAAAATCTGAAGCCTCGGTGCTATTGTGGATTGATATACTAACAGGTAGGACAGACCATTTCACTCCATACCTTCTCTCATACTCTGTCTTCATACTGATACTTATTGCAAAACGCCAATTTGCTTTCATAATAAAATTTCTCGTCCACCAAACCCATACAGGCGATAAAAGTATCTGTGCAACTGACTGGTGCAAACGATTCTTTGCCCAGTCATCTAGTGGATGTACTGCATAGGGTATTTTGTACTTATCAGCTATTTTAACTGTTAACATAAGATTGGAAAGGTGATAGCCTTGCGTGTATATCAGATCTGGATGGTTACTTTCTATGAAACTCATCAGAGTATCTGTAAGCCTTGGCGGGAATAAAATCTCCTGAAGGCCTGATTTGCGTAGAAGGGAAACTCCCGTTTTTTTCTGAAGAGCACCATTACTATTCGCACAATGTGTTGCTTGGTACAATAATCTATAAGATGTGCTGAATCGTCTTTCCAAATGAGTAGTCTTGTAACAATGTCTGCAATAACTAACCGGTTCTGGCACCTCATTATTGTATATTTGCATCAAATCATCTCGGTGGAAACTGCTAAACAATGATCTTAAATACATTGTGTCAGAGTAAGGTTCGCTGAGTCCTATTCTGTTATTATGAATAATCAGTATTCTCATACATTTCCCTCATGTAAGGCATGATATACGTTTTGAACAAGCATATTGTAGATAATAATGCGCTTTTATGAGTCCCCATTTCGAATATTGTGGCATTATCATCTTTAGTTGATATATCACAATTTGAATTAGTTCTGTTATGTGATTCCATAATCTCATATATTCCGATGTTGAACATATTCTCTCGATCTTAGGAGACGGAACAGTACTATTTGACAGTAACTAGTTTATGCTGTTATGTTTCATTTCCTAACCGCTAACTTGAGGTATATCAGTGATATATATGCACTCCATTGTAAACAAGCCTGAGCGAATGCTACGCTCAGTAATGCTGCAAAGTAAAACACTACAAAACCAGAAAGATTATAATACTTAAAGAGCTTCTTTAGCGATGCGTACATGAATATCATATATGCTGCGAACACTATTACACCATATTTTGCCAAAAAATTTGCCAACCCGTTTACTCTATGTGTGCTGCCAAATCCCATCTCATACACGGAATAGTCAAAATTGTCTTCACCTTTCCCAATTCCGAAGATTGGACTGGTTATCCATAGCTGTATATCAGCCGTTGCACTAGCGAATCTCCCCCTCGTTTCATACTTGTCTTCGGTAAGTTCAATTTGGCTGGATATTTTTGATCCCATAAAATCTGCACGTACTACAAAGGGGAGAGCTATTAGTATCAGTATAATAAATGAGATTCCACGTAACGCCTTCTGACCTATCAATTTCTCATAAGAGAACGCGATAAGCAAAATTATCAGACTTACGTAGGCAGCAGTGGAGAACGTAGATAATAGTGACAGAATAAGCACATAACCCTTTTTGTTAATGAGAGAGCCATTAAGAATCTGAGTAAACACAAGTGCGATTGTCAGTACTACAGCGTATGCACCGGGTTCATTTGCAAAACCACTATTTGAATATATGAATCCAAAGTGTAATTTCTGCCTAAGTCCGTACACTACAATATGTTTGAGGCCTTCATCATTAAAAGGGATCGCTCTACTTAAACCTAATAATAAACCATTAATTGGGTAATATATATTTTTCAGCATAAATATTATTAAGCCAATTATTGAAAGCGCATAGACAATATCAATAAATGCTTTCATATATTTATCCCGATAGATTGTCAACACAAGGAAAGGAAAGAGAAATCTTGTTGCAGATCCCGAAAGAGCCCTGAAGTTGAATGACCTAACAACAACCCCTTGAATCACCAAGAAACCAAAGAAAATTAAAAGCATCCAAACATAATTGTGCTCGATATAACGTTTCCTTTTAAATATAAGTATAAATACCAGGAGTACAGTAGTACCAGCTAACAAGTACTCATTCTTCTGAAAGATGGGAATCACGGAAAAGGCGACAACTAAAAATGTAAATAAATAAGATAATACTTTATTCATATTAAATATGCTTTATTGCTGGCGCGGATATAAAATGACTACTCGTAGCGCTAATTATCCTCAGGTTACACATAGTTATTGGCAGCTGAAATGCGGAATAACAATGACTTTCACTTGCTAACTGACTAGCTGATGATCCCATATATAAACTCCGATAACTGGGGATACTTCTTGCTGCCAATATTGTTCACAGCACTATTATGCCCGTAACCATTAGAATTGATCCTTAAAATAGTGCTGACACGTTGGAAACAGAAGTCAACAATAGCTTTTAAAGATTTCATGTTAGGTGATGTATTATCTATTCTCATGTTTGTCGTAACGATTATCATGATTTAGGATACCCAATATCTTATGCACTTGAAGTGGATTACTTCGTTAGGACAAAATCCCTCATTCTTTAAGGTGTGATAATT
>ENA-UOOR01001971-UOOR01001971.1-fermentation-metagenome-genome-assembly--contig:-NODE-1971-length-22216-cov-9.791706_pt1 | contig 22216 bp, 25 predicted proteins | sample MGYA00245780_ERZ724029 | MGnify/ENA primary metagenome ERZ724029 (study PRJEB28704, sample SAMN03018315) | fermentation metagenome | biome: anthropogenic terrestrial biome; feature: soil; material... | reverse complement strand
GAGGGGCGCCGGTGCAGGAGGATTTGGGATCGACCTGCAACCGGTGCCTGGCCGGCCCTGCCCGCAAATGAAGCTGCCGGGAAAGAATGAATGAGTCTTCTTGATAGAACGTTTCTCGGCTTCTCAACATTATCCACTGTGCCAATGATATTGTAGTTTGATACCCTGTCAATGAAGTATCAGGAATAGTTATTAAGTATCAGGTTCAATAGGTGCAGAAGATGCCGGTGGGATATTGAACTCAGAATCAATTACGATAGGCAGAGAGAAAACAACCGTCCCTGAGAGAATTCCCCCCGCATTAAGCAAACCCCTGACCAGGTATCTGGAGCTGGAGTTATTGCTTCATAAATTTTTTGATAGTACTGGCTACTGTAAAGAGAACTACGGCATTACCTGTAATGGCTGCTGCAATGAAAATGTGGTTGAATATCCAAAAATTATCGCCGGTTGCAGCGAGCTGGATGAAGAGCGAATAAGGATTTATGGCGTAGGTAACTTAAAAGGAGGATGCCCTTATTCCAGCGACAAAGGCTGCATTCTCAAAACGCATAAGACGCCAAAATGCATAGCTTACATCTGCCCTCAATTCACAAGAACACTAAAAGAGCAGGGTATAGATTATGATTGGTTTGAGACTCATGCACTGCTCATCAGCATTCTTAACCAGGCTAAATTTGACTGGTGGAGTGGTTCCAAAATTGAATCTTATCGCATTAGTGATGAAGAATTCTCAGAAATAAAAAGACAAATTAGAGAATCGTTAAAGATATAGCTGCAGAAGGCTGCCAAACACGCCCAAATGGTCTATTGTTGTAGTTTCACCGATGCCTATCTTATGCTTTTGTATTGATCAGAAAGCGAAGGGAGGCGGCGTGAAGCTGCTAGTTCCCCTATTACCAAAGCTTCGTCCATTGGTCTTCGGTTAAGGAAATAGTAACAAATCTGAGAATTTAATAATTATAAATTGGGTATTTATCTAAATTTATCATAACTCCAATTCGGCAGCGGTGATCTCGGGACATGATAGATCCAGCAGATTTAAAGCCTATAGTTTTGGCGGAGAGATGCGATTCTGCTCCTAGCCGAAGACGCATGAAGCTTCTTCCGTTTATTATCCACCACCTTTTCTAAACCCATTTCCATTGTGATAACCAACCTCAATCTCTCTATTAAAACGAGAGCACCATCAGTATTATCTATATTGCTCAATATCTCTAAAATCTCTTTCTGTACATTCAAACTGCCAAAATTAGAGGCCTTGTACAGATGGAATTTCAGTTCTGCAGTTACTATAGGTTCTTGCTCATAAAGCAATAGCTCCTCTATTAATTCCAGATAAGCATCATTGCGCGCATTAATACCATCTATTTTCGCCTGTCTGGCAAACTCCTTCTTCTGTTGATGATTACCTATTGCATAAGCAATTAAACCACCAGCCAATACCGCAGCGAACTGGATTAAACCCGTCATCCATGGATCGTCGGTTTGCACTATCACGGCAGAGCTATTGATAGGAATGGGAATAGGAACCATGAATTGATAGCACCTGTCATACAGCTTGTCTAATCTCCAGAACGACCACCTGTGTTTAGCTCTGAACTCTTCCTCTGATAGCCCTAATAGTTAGGCTTGGACTATATCTAATTTGTCTATCCTGCTTGTCTATCCAACTGCCTTCAACCGGTCTCTGTCCAGGTCCAATGTACTCATCGCGGCGGGAGATCGGGCTTTATAGAAATTAATTCTCTTAATCAAATGAAAATAAACGTCAGGAGGATATCTGTACCCTCCAGACTTGAAGAGCTCCATTGGAATGAACCCTGATAGCAGGAGGGTAGTTGAGCAACGGCATTAAAGGAAAGCCCAGCGGTTCTATTGTCAGGGATGCAAATGAAGGCATATCAAAGGAAAAATACGCCTAATTTTGCATTACTAGTAATTAGGTGCGGGGAATGGGATTCGAACCCACGAACACCTTCGTGACTGGACCCTGAATCCCACGTTCGCGCGGACCTTCGGTCCACGCTCACTAGATAGCGATTTTTTGACATCGGACCATAAATTGCGCTTGGATGCACCAAATTGCTGCCTTGTGAGGTATAAAAATGTCAATGCAGAGGATAAAAACCACATGGAAGATTCCAAATGATGATGCGCAGCTCAAAAAGTATGCAAGATACCTTCGCGACAAGGGCATCAGAACATCAACGCTGGATAGCTATGTTTTCCGCGTGGGCAGATATCTTGAGTTCTGCGATCAAGAACAACCCTCCCAGGAAACTGGCCAGAAGTTTCGCGATCATCTAATGGATAACGGTCTGTCGCGATCCTCAATAAACAACTACTGCTTTGCCATTCGCCAATTCCATAGGATGCTGGGCCTAGATTTCGAATTCACGTTTTTAAAGCCTCATAACGAGATCCCATACTACTTTACCGCGGATGAGGTCAACAGGATCTTCGATGAAATTACCAACATCAAACATCTGGCTATTTTCAAGACGGCTTTCTTTGCATGTCTCAGAGCCGGAGATATCTGCAACTTGGATGTGAAGGATCTTGACCTGGAACGACTCACTCTAAGGGTCGTGGAAGGCAAAGGCGGAAAGAACGCATTACTCTATCTATCTGAAGATGCTGCTTCCACCTTGCGCGATTATCTGGCAGTTAGACCAGACCTTAAGCTAGATGGACGTAGCCCGTTATTCTTTTCTGACTTTGGAGCAAGGCTAGATAGACGCGATATCCATCGGCTTGTTATAAATTATAAGAAGCGAGCTGGAATCAATAAGCCCGGTGGCGCACACGTCCTGTTTCGGCATACCCCTGCATCAATCATGGTTCTGAATGGCTGCGATCTATTGACAATCCAACATATCCTGCGCCATAGCGATATAAAGACAACAATGAGATACCTGCACCTAGCCGATGAATCAAAACGCGAGAGGTATGATCAATTTTTAAAGCTGTAACTAGCAAAGATATACAACAAATTTTTCTCAATCTTGCGCAGTATTTGGATAGATGCAAAAAATAATTATCATTTAAATGGCTAGGATTTTTTATTTTTGTTTTTCCTGTGCCTTATGACAAAATCAAGTAATGCAGTAATTATAGCACCAATGATCATCCCTAGGATAGTTACTTTGGGCAAAAATAACTGGACCCAGAAAGCATCCGCTTGTTGATTGATAGGACTATTAGGACCAATCGTCACCGGGCTGTTCATCCCTTGTGTCTCTATTATTGAACTATTTGGGCCATAAGTTGCTTTGAGATTGATATTTTCCTGAGGAACGTCTACTTTTACATCATTCCAAAAGTAATTGTAGCCATTAATGTCTAATCTATTATCTCCGCATGTGAGAATACCACAGCCTAAACTTTCAGGATAACTCTCACATGTACCTCCAGTAATAGTGCCAAAAATGTGTTGCTCTTCTCCAAATATTCTAACTATTTCCCTTATTACACTTCTATCATATGGCCATCTAATCAAACTGACATTTTGATTTGTCGCAACATCTACTAGAACTCCGGGTTGATTAATATGAATATCGTTCCCTTTACAATCCACCCAAATCAAATCAGTTAAATAATCTATGAATACATCACTGGATTTTGCAGAGACATTCGGGAGTAACAACAAGGATAGAATTACGACATGGAGAAGTATAATTGGCAGCTTCATGGTGTCATTATTTATTTTTTTCATATATAGGTATTTGTATCAGAATCCTAGTGCCTAAAATAGCTACGCAGTTAGCATAATATATCTATAGAGTCTGCCGGGCTATCAAGCTCTTCTCATGACTAAAGAATTGCCATGTGTTTCCCATCCGCTTCGACTCCCGAATAACTATAAATGCCTTCGTATAAGGCTCTCCGGTCAAAGATCCGTTTAACCTGCATGGCATGAAACGGCTTACCTTCCTTTGTTGTATAGCCCTCGGCATTCAGCATATCCGAAATCTTCCTCAAGGAAGCATCAGGTCTTGCAGTGCGTAACTCAAAGGCCCTCTTAACTGTGCCGGCCTTCTCTTCATCCAAGGTAAGGGCTTTATCTCCTCGTTCTGCCTTGTACCCGATTGGTGCCTTGCCTCCTGCATAACCACCCTGGCGGGCCTTAGTTCTGCGCCCACTTGAAAGGCTGGACGTAATCAAGGACTTCTCGAACTCAGCAAAAGCCGCTACCGTCGTTAAAAGAAGCTTCTGGGTAGGGTCTTCCCAACGGCCTGGTTCTGCAATGCTCACAAGCTCTGCACCCAGCTTTTTGATCTCCTTCATTAGCCACAGGCTCAGCATAGTATCCCGCGCAAGTCTATCCAGCCTGGTCACAATAACCTGTTTGATGTCTTCTGCCTTCAAAGCCTTAAGTAAAGCATGCAGGATCGTGGATTATAGGCATCATACCGGCTTATTTTCTTCATTATTCAACCGATTTGTCTTCTTCAAGAATTGTCCAAAAGAGAAAAGAGCTTTGTCCAGCTTCCGGTCTTTGTAACGTGCATGTTCTTCATTATAAAAGTGCAGATACTCACTGATGTACTTCAATTGTTTTTCTTCGTTGCTCTTGGGAATCTCTTTTATCACTCCAGTCTTTAAGTAAACCATCGCTCGATAAACATGCTGGTCAAAAATTGGGTACTTGTCTGGGTTCAAAATGTGTAGTGTAAAAATCTTCCAGATCATGCCTTTGCCGTTTAGCTCGTTCGTAAGAAATTTGTCTGCGTCTTCTGGCGTATTCAACTGAAGGCTTCGAAAATGATCAAGGTCACCAATTAAAGATTCTACAAACGGATTTTCCCCCTCCTCTATCGCCTTACGGGTTATTGACATGGCTTTCCAAGCGAAAAGGACTCTAACTGATTCTGGTGTCAGCGGTTGGTCGATAAATTGCCGATAGGTCGGTTCATATTTATCATTATACCATTTAGCCCAGAATTCCACAAAGTCTGCGGGGGTAGCTTCCTGCTTTTTGATAATATAATATATCATTACATTCTCAAGCTCCGTGCCCACTCAATTCCAGAACTCCGCCATTATTTAGTCCTGATCTCCCCTTTGGCTTCTGCGTAATCGTATAAAACTTTTATCCAATTTGACCCCGTCAAAAAGGGGATCTCTCGGAGATAATCTCTTTATGCCCTCTTTCCAATAGATCATTAGAGAAGTTAAATATCATGACTGCTTCATCATCAATTCAAAGTTGCCGCTCAAAAGGGATGGTTGTGGTCATGAAGATCATTTTAAGCAGAAAAGGTTTTGATTCCGCTTACGGAGGTTATCCCAGTCCGATTCTCCCTAATGGAAAAATGTTTTCCTTGCCAATTCCTTCAGAGGATTCATTGAGATATTCTGATCTTAGAATCGGCGATTTAACCTATTATGATCTTATGAAGGATCTTAAACAGAAAATAAGGCTTGGTGACGGTTATTGGCATGATCTCGAAAAAGAAACAAGATGCCATTTGGACCCCGACATCTATGAAAATACTATCAATAGAGAGCCCAGCTGGAAACCATGTTTCGGCCAAATAGACGCTGCACAGAGCCATCTTGAGAATCAACGAATTGGCGAAAATGATTTGTTTCTGTTTTTCGGTTGGTTCCAGAAAACAAAAAATAGCAATGGCAAATTGAAATTTGATTACCGCGAAAGAGACCTGCATGCTATTTTTGGCTATTTTCAGATCGGCGAGATAATAAAAGTAGATTACGGGTTCGAAGTGCCAAAATGGATGGCATACCATCCGCATACCGATGAGAACAGAAGAAATAACAGATCGAACACCATCTATATAGCAAGAACAAACTCAAGCTGGAATAGATCGCTTCCAGGCGCAGGAAGATTCGAGTTCAACAAGAATCTTGTTCTTACTAAGGAAGGGCTCTCGCGTTCAAAATGGCGTCTTCCATATTTCTTTAAGGAAGCTGAAATAAGTTATCATAAAAAGGATTCCTGGAAAAATGATTACTTCCAATCGGCAGCTATCGGACAGGAATTTGTGATAAAAGATAATGATCTGGTTGAAGTGTGGGCCAAGGGCATAATTGATAGATCACAAATCAATTGCTGAATCGCCCAATGGCCAATATCTTTCAGCGCCGAACTATGCTAAGGCATTAAAGCAGATATTGTGGCAGTAATCTTAATTAGGAACAAACTATGAAGGTGATTGATGAGAGATCTTCAAGATCCATATAGGTCTGTTGATAAAATCATAAATATCTTAAAATACCGAGGTCGAGCAGACTTGGCTCATTTATTGAGCGGTTCATATTATATAATCAATGAAAGCGATAGCTATGGGTCATATTTGTACTCGACTTTGAGTACCGGTGAGATTTATGCTTCATTACCTGTCTACGAAAAATTAAACGCTTTATCCGATGTAGATAGAGATGTAATTCTAAATGCTTTTCTTGCCCTCTATCCAATAAAGGAACGTTCGGTCGAAATAAGAAACATAGAATTTTATCTAGATCCTGATTTGGAAATTCCTCTAGAATTGAATCATCCAGAGGGATTGGATAAAATAGACTTTGAATATATTCGAGAACAAATGAAGAAATGTAACGAAAAGATAGCATCAGACGATTATGATGGTGCGATAACTAATGCAAGGACTCTTTTGGAGAATATTTGCTTTTATATCATAGAAAGTAACGATTCAGAATACAAACCAGATGGTGATCTACCAAAATTATATAAAGAAACGATAAAAATATTAGAATTAGGGAGAAATAGTCAAAGCGAAGAGATATTTAAGCAAATACTCTCAGGATGTACATCAACTGTATTTGGATTATCCCGAGTTAGAAATGCACTTGGGGATGCCCATGGCAGGCCTTCAAAAAACTATTTGAAACCTACTAAACCTCAAGCCATTTTAGTCGTCGAAATCTCAAAAGCTGTATCAGAATTCTTATACGCAACATACCAAGAAAAGAACACAAAGAAAGCCATAGAACCTCTATGATTATATTGTTCATAATATCATTGAGCAGAGCAAAAGAAGCAGGGATAGATGGATGGGAATTGGATCGACTAGTTTATGGCACACAGATAATTCCAAGAAGTCTCAACGAATAGTTGACTACTGAATGTTTCAATCAGATCAGATGTATAGATCGTGGCACTCCAGGGGCTGAGCATCCTTTTTCTAATCGCATTCAATGTTTGGACCTACATCGGCGTTATCAGGGAGATCCTTGCCTTTTTGGTCCTTCTGGCGCTGCCAAACGAGTCAATTCTTGATCGACCTTGGCAACGATACCTAGAGCTTGCTGATACGATTCTTCGCCCATCATATCCGAAACCTCACCTAGCGAAAATCCGGCATTCAGCAGGCTCATATATTCCTGAAGAATGCCTATCTCGGTATCATCTAAGGTCTCCATTGCCTGCACTAGCGGTTCTATGCCGCTTCGTGGCCTTTCAAGCACTGCAATGCGCCCCTTCAAATTATTTAAACTCCTCAAAATATATCACCTTAACATTGATCTAAATTTTGGCCAAGGTCACTTGTTTCGCTCCAAAGCATCAAGGCGCTGCTTGATCGCGTTTATCTCCTCTTCTTCCAAAAAGAGTCGATGGGCATTGGTCCAAGAATTCGCCAGCGAAGCAAATCTGCCAGCGTGCATAACTGGATCCTCGCACATCAAAATCTTGTTAAGCATCCGGGTTATAGCTTTCTTCAAGTCCTCAGGCGTTGATATCTTCACCCAGCCTGATCCTTGTTTCTTAGTAGTCATTTTAATCTCTCAATATTGGTTCTTTCAAAAATAAGGGATGTACTCGTCCCATGGTTCTGCCTCGGCTTCGATCTCTTCCCGACAGTCTCAATGCCCACAATCCGGCAATAAAGCGGTATGGAAAGCTCTTTAGTGTCAATTCGTAATACTGCCCCAATAAGGGCTTTCAAGTTATCATTATGAGTCATAATTATTTCCTGAAATTATATGATGATTTGTATTCTTGTTAGCATCCGGTCGGGCTTCGTAGCCTACGGCGCGCCCCTCCACAAGTGAAGGCGCGCCTCCGGCTCTTTCGCCCTTCCCCCCCCTGCGACGTTTGCGAAGAAAAATGATAGAAAGGCGCAGTCTTGGTTCTCGTATCTGATTTTTGGCCAACTATCCAACTATGGCCAACTTTGCTCCAACTTTCAATATTCAATATGTAGCGCCGTTGTCCAACTAAAACAACTTGAAATTGAATTTTTAAATATATCAGCTAATCCAAAAACCGCGTTATATAATATAATATATAGTTGTATTAGTTGTATAACAGTTATAGTTAGTGGTTTTGGAAAGTTGGAGAAAAGTTGTCTCCAACTTTTTTCAAAGCCACTCATGCTACTAATAACGTTTTTTGCCAATTTCAAGAAGTTGTGCCATCAGCAAACTTCTCGTAGGCTTCCGGCTTCAAAGATACAATTTCCAGGCTACTTCCATCTTCGAAAGACGGGATTTCATAGCGCTTTTCATCGCCCTTTCCGCCAGACCCATGAACGAGCATACCAGGTACTTTATCGGTTAGTCCTTTGCCGTCCCTTTTACCTTCCAACATCTTCCGGATGGCCTCAGAAGTGTATTGACCACCGTTTGGCTTTAGGTATTCTTTAACGATATCGTTAATGGAGAGTGGACCCTTTCCGACCATCCAGCCAACAAGTCTCTGCTCAGCCTTTGTAAGCTTCGTTGCTAGCCCGGTCTTCCCTTGTTCGTAAAGGGCTTTGGCATCCTCGAAGTCCTTAAGGCTTGCCAAGATCTCATCGTCGAATATCTCCGACCTTTGCATGAATCTCAAGGCAGCAAACCCCTTTATGAGATCCAAGAACCGGGGCAGATTTCGCCGGTCGCCTGCACCCTTCCAAACAATATAATCTGAATAGGGTATGATAACTTTAAACAATTTCTTCTTAACCTCATTGATGATTGCCCGGCAGACTTTAACATCATCATCTTCGGGTAGCGCCACATCGCCATATTTTGCCCTCTCAAGTTGCTGTTTGGTTACTGCCTCATCCTGGTCAACAGAATCATCGACATCAAGCCCGAACAGCCTGTTTAAGAGCTCATCCCCATAAGGATTCTCCACGGACGTAAGCCACCATGCAATCCTCTTTGGTATCTCCAGTTCCGCATAGCCTTCTCGGGTAACCGTTCTATGCCGAGTTGGCTGCTGGAAGTTGCTCATGGCCCTTTTAAGAGTATCCTCGAGGTCGGCATTTATCCTGATGTCGTCGCTGAATATCACGGTGCCAGGCTTCAAATCAGGATAATAGTACATTGACTTAGCTGATAAGCTGCCTTCCAGCTTGTAACCGACATCCGGTATCAAGTGGAACATAACTTTGGCGGCGTGAGTCTTTCCCTTGCCCGAAGGACCACTGAGCTTTGGCTGCAGTCCTTCAGAATTCAGGACGCTTTGATTAGCAATCGACAGCAATAGGACTTTGCCAATCTGGACGTCACCGACATGGATCCTACTATAAACGCTCAAGATGTGCTCTACGGGATCTCCATTCCGCAAGATATCAAGGGCCTTTTTCTTTATAGCAGGATCTTCAATCTCAGCTAAGTTGTCCAATTGATCCATTTTGCGTTTTAGCGACTCAATATATCGCTTGTCGATCTTTTCTTTGCCTAACGCTTCCTGAAGCTCCTTGTCGATATCGGCGCGCTCAGCCTCGATTCTTTGCAGCTCCTCGGTCATTTCTGAATCTGCTACTATCGTAGACTCCGCCATTTAGACCGCCCCTGCCGGCTGATGCTTGATCATACCGAAGCCGATTATACTATCGATTCTGGCAACCAGGGTTCGACCATCACGCATTTCGATTAGGAAATAGTCAGAATTGACTTCAAGGAGCTTGCCCGTGATTGGCTTATCCATAAAGCTGAGGTTCCAGATTATTATTTTTCCCAGAAACTTTTCTAATTGCTCAGAAGAGCAAAACTTATTTATTGTATTTTTATTATTTTTCATATTTATCTATCCAATTTGTGTGTTATTTTGCGCCCCCAACACAATTCACCTCCTTTGATTGTCTTCGACTTTCTTCATGTTTTCACTATCTTCAAAATATCGCGTTCAGCAATATGCTCAATGCTATCCGATATGAGCATCCTGGCAACGTCGCTCATTGTAAGTCGGTTTTTGGTTGCTATTTCTCTGATGATTTCTTTATCGCTTTTGGGGACCATCACACCTAACAGTTGGAATTCTTTGCTTTCTCTCATATAATTCTCCTTAATCATTATAAGGGTTTTAAAGTTATTTTACGTCTTATAAAATATTTAAATAACATAAATCCTACTAGTATATATACTTTTTGGTACTTAGAGCCTAAGCCTTATGATTAAAAAAGTTGTATATAATATACATTATCTGATTTTAAAATCTTTGTCCTAAATTTAGGCCAGAGTCGCTATTAGTCAACTAGCTCTTCTTTTGATTCGGACGTGCAAGCCATGGACACAATCTTTCCAGATCGATCAATTCAGATTCTCCGGGCGGTTTGTAGCCAACTTCCTTGCCATCTATCATGATCGGCTCATCAAAAATACTCATCAAATCCTCCATACATTTATCTAAAAAATATTTAGTACGTTGCCAAGATCTCGCGGGCCTTGACTATCTTGTTCTCTATGTCTTTTAGCTTAGGCCCGTATTCATGTGTAATTCGATCTTGCTTGGCAAGTTCGTCTTGAACTTCTTCTGTGAGTTCAGCTTCCAGTTTAGATTTCGCGCCAAGCCGAACTGATCTAAGTGTTGCGGCTTCCACGGCGTTTTTTGCATTATCTAGGATCTTTGCCAGCCTGTGCTTCTCCTTGGCAAGGCCATCTAATGTAGGCTCACCGTTCGTGAGAGCCAAAAAAGCTTCGATATTCCCGGTGATGCTGGCTAGGTTCTTTTCTGCAGCCTCGAAATGAGACATGAGCTGTTCTGCTTCGGGAGCAAAAACTGCGATTAGTCCTTTGCTAGTTTTTTGTGGCTTTATCTGGCCAAACAGCTCGGACTGAATTGCTTTCAATTCTTCGATCGCCTTCAAATAGCGTGCTGCTAGCCTGCTCTCACTGGTAGAAATGTTCCTCTCAGACCAATATTGAATAAATTCTTCCGGCCTCATAATAATCTCCGTGATTGTTTAGTGAGGAGAGCTTGCGTGCGGCGCAATTGCCTCTTAGCTTCGGCTTTGCTGGTTGAGGGCGCTGAATTTAGCTTCACTTGGATTCGTTCAAGCTCAATAGCGGTTTTATCGGCAGGTGCTTCTTCCTTTGTGATCTTTCCAGAGAGCGTTTCCTGTAACTGTGCCACCGCATCTTCTCTTGAAATCATATTACCGCGATCTTCCGGTGGGATATAGCGTCCAGAAAGCTTCATTTGTGTTTCCTGCAATCGCAGACGCGCTAGCTCGAGGTCAGATAAGTCAAAGCCGCCATTCATTTTCATGGCATCTGGGATTTTGAATTTATTTTTTCTCATATTATTGTCTCCTTATTGTTGGCTGGGTACGACGACCAGACAGCTCCCATCAAAAATCATGTCGATTGAGTTGAAATCTGCCCAGACCTTGGCAATACAGCGAGGGATGGTTATCTGAGCAGCTTTGTTCTCCGCAGATTTGCTTAATTTTCTCTTAAATATTAATTCCATTTTAAACGCTCCATAAAACAGTCTCAGATGGCAGGGTCCTTCACCCAAACGGGCAAGGACCAGGCAATCCGATAGGTAATACATGACAGGTGACTAACAATTAAAACGTTAATCATATAAAAAAGAAAAAAATAAAGTTTTACGATATATTTAAGGTACATCAGGATCTGCTTGATACATCAAATAGTCTTATCTGAAAAACTCCATCCCATAAGTTCGGGGAAAGATAGCACTGAAAGCAGCCAACTCATTCCTCCCAGGATATCAGCTCAGATAATCATTCAGAATGAATCACCCGGAAAGTTCTTTAACATGCCGTTCTTTATGCATCTATGAATGTTATGGATAATGGAAAGACTATCTGGGGATTGTGTCATTGACGTTATTATTAGTTTGTCATTTTGACTCAGGTAAATATAATCAGGGGTATGATGGTGCCAACTGAATCGGTTTTAGCAAGCCTTGAATGCATTAATGGTAAGATGCGGATAAATAAAGAATCTGTTAGGATAGAAATATATAAGCAAAAGATGTTTACCTTGCCCCCTCCAAAATGGGATAGTTCAAAAATAAGCAAGACATATAATATTTCCAGAAAAAATATCACAAAAGCTGAATTGGCGAAATTTCTAGGCACTCGACAATTTCATGTGTACTTTCCAGATGCAGGACTTGGTGGATTTGTTAATTTATTTATTAGCGATGCACAGGTAGCACAAGCCGAAGAAATGGTAAGGATGTTGACAAGGATCGAAACATCTACGACTCAATTAAAATGCCCAAAGTGCGGGGCAGAAGATAACGGGAAGTTTTGTTCACAGTGCGGATCTCCTCTTTCCCAAATAGATGCCTTGGCAAAAAGTGAACAATTAACCGACATGCTTGAACATTCTGATGATGACTCGTCACTTATAGATGAGTTTCAGAATAAGCAACCAAACTGCACTGAGAACAATATATCATTTGAACTAACCAGTAATACTATTTGGAAAGATAAGGGCAACGCTATTGATAATTTAGACGAGATTAACAGATCCATCGAGACAGATCCTCAAGATGCGGGTGCGTGGAGAAAAAAAGGTATTACTCTCCACAAACAAGGAAAGTTTAATGAAGCAGTTACAGCTTATGGAAAGGCAATCCAGATTAATCCACTAGATTCTAGCTCTTGGGGCGGAAAAGGCGCTGTTCTCGATGATTTGGGTCAATATGATCAAGCTATCAAGGCTTATGATCAGGCCATAGAGATAAATCCTCAAGATGCAGATTCTTTTGCCAACAAAGGATTAAATCTCTACCACTATCAGGGCAAATATGATGAGGCCATAGTAGCACTTGACATGGCCATAAAAATTAATCCGCAATTAGCGGGTGCCTGGAACATAAAAGGCGGGGTTCTAACTGGCCGAGGCAATTATGGTGAAGCAATAGAGGCTTACGATAAGGCCATTGAGCTAGACCCTTTAAATGCATCTATCTGGAACAATAGAGGTGCTGCTTTTGTTGGCGAGGGCAATTATGATGAAGCTATTCGGGCTTTTAATAGAGCCATTGAGATAGATCCACAAAATGCATATTATTGGAATGCTAAGTGTACTGCTCTCTTTAAACAGACCAAGTATGATGAAGCTCTAGACGCAGTCAATAAGGCAACTGAGCTAGATCCTAATTTCAAAGCGGCTCAAACGACCAAAACATTAATACTGCGAAAGCTAGGAAATTTCAATACGGAAGAAGCAGTTGATTGTTTTGGCAAAGGAGTCTCCTTCCATCAGCAAGGCAAGTACGATGAGGCTATCCTAGCGTATAACAAGGCTATTGAGCTAGATCCTACTTTAGCACCAGAGGTTCAGAAAGCAAAAAATTTATTATTAGATGCCCAGGAAAATTCGAAGATTGAAACAATTTCGGAAACCAATAAACATAATGTGATTGAATTTGATACATGTCCTGCTTGCAGGATGGGACGATTGATAGTAACAGATAGAAAAAAGCTATTAGGACTAATGACTCAACACGATGTTACCTGTAATAGATGCTATTCAAAATTGCCGGATACAAAGGAGTTCATGAGAAAGTGGGAGGCTCATAAAAACATAGCTAGAGATACATGGCTAGCTGATATCAGACGTGGTCAGGGATTACCTATTGAACACAATCCTCCGATCATGCTTAAGAGGAACGAAACTGCAATAATCACGCTAGGTGATATATCTCTATTTGAGAACAGGAGTGTGCGTACTGGGAATTATAGCAGTTCTCGCGTCAGAGTAGCCAAAGGTGTATCAATTGGAGGCGGAACGTTTCGATCTAAATCTCATGAAGTGCTTACTGAAATTGATAGAGGCACACTGACACTCACAAACCGGAGGATCGTATTTTTAGGAGGATCACATAGCTCTGACATATTACTTAAGAAAATCATATCTATTGAGCCATATAGGGATGGAATAGTAATTGGAAAGGAAGGCAGGGCAAGAACACAGACATTTAAAGGTATTAATAAGACTTATCTCAATATAACAGTTGAAAGTAGATCTTTTCAAGTTCCCATTGAAGGAGTGATTTTCAATGGCATGGTAGAAGCATTGATGAACTGACTTTTTTTGGATTGACATAAGTAGATACAACGCATTTATTAACAAGGAATCCATTAACAACCATCATGAGCAGAATTGCCACTGCATTAGCAGCATGGTTCACATTATTATATGCAATTCCCGCACTAGTCTTGGGAGTTTTAGCTCTCTTTTTTGGTGCCGCCTCGATCTGGCTTCTAATGGATTCAGAATATGGATCTTTCTTTTTGGGATCAGTAATAACTATTATTTTGGCATTAGCGTCTTATAGGTTATCCCCCTATTACAAAAAGCAAAGATAAAATATTAATTTTGGGATTTATACGCTAAATTTAAGCATTTCTGAGTGTCTCGCTGGAGTGAACCCCTCCGAGTGGACAATGAGTTAAACCCCTATGAACAAGCCGCTCATGCAAGAAGGATGCAGACCAAAGTATTTATTTTGTATGTGTTTAGCTCCTCTAAATAGCTCGATAGATATTGGTTTTGATCAATAAAGAGCATGACGAAAGGAATCTATGCCAAAACGAAAAACGATATCAATAGCGCAAATTAACTAGGTCTTGCTATCATGCAATCGAGCGCAGATATGCAATTATTCTGATGAGCAGATCCTGGAAACCGAAGATTAGGATGTTTCTGGAATCCGGCTAACCTGGGGGTGCGCGGCCCGAAGCATACCCCGTCCTTTCCCATGAAAAACAGACTTAAGATGTCGATAGATCTTGTTTTTTATTTGCCTCGTATGTGCCATTGTCCTGAGGCACATGGGCGTTTAGGGCGGGGTGGCCGCGCGCAGTTTGATTTTCGGCAACTACTCATTGTTCAATTTGCCGTCATCTCCATCAGTGTCATGGTTCCACTGTATCCTAGTTCCCGTGCTTTGGCATAAGCTGCTTTTGCTTCAGAATCACGATGCAGCACCCTAAGAACTTCTGCTTTGTTGTACCAGGCATTGTAGTCTTTTGGATCTTGCTTTATGGCAGCATCATAGTATTTGATGGCTACAGCATATTCTCCGGCGTTGCGGTGGGTGTTACCCATGCCCACCATGCTAACACTGTATGCTTGATCAATACCGATTGCTTTATTGTAAGAGTTGATGGCTTCGTCGTACTTTCCTAAGAGATCGAGAGTATTACCTCTATTTCTCAAGTAAAGAGCATCCTTTGGATCTATTTCGATAGCTTTGTTAAAGGCATCTATAGCCTCATCGTATTTTCCCAACTTATTTAGAGCATTGCCTTTATTGTTCCATGCTCCTGCATCTTTAGGATCACGCTCAATGACTTTCTCATAAGCTTTAATGGCTCCTTCGTAATCTCCTTGGTTATTCAGAGAATAGCCCTTACCAAACCATGCACGAGCATCCGTGGGATCTATGTCGATAGCATGATTATAAGCTTCCAAAGCATCGTTGTACTGTCCCAGGTGTTCAAGAGCTATGCCTTTATTTCTCCAAACATACTCGATTGATGAATTTAATTTAATTATCTCATCATATGCCTGGACTGCGCCGCCGTATTCTCCCAAATTGAAGTATGAATCTGCTTTCTCGATCCAAGCGGGCAAATACTCAGGATCAATACTAATTGCCTCATCATAGCATTTAATAGGCTCTTTGTCCAAACCCAAATACTTCATATCATTGCCTTTGAAGTACCATGCCTGAGCAGCATACGTAGATCGAGGAGCCAGCTCAATTACCTTATCAAACGCTTTTATGCTTTCGTTGATATTTTTCAAAGTTTTTGTTTTCATTCCCCAATCCCCAAGAATTTGACCTTTACTCAGCCATGCTGCGCAATTTGACTGATTTTTTCCAATTATTGTGTCGCTTACTTTATTGGCCTCATCGTACTTGCCAACCCCCCAAAGAGTACCCACTTTCATCATCAAAGCATATTCATTCAATTCTTGGGATTGATTCAATCCAATTGCCTTGTCGAGTGCCTTATTAGCTTCATCGTACTTGCCCGTCATAGCAAGAACACTGCCCTTCAATAACCAAGCAAGTCCGTTTGATTGATTCAATCCTATGGCTTTATCTATGGTCTTTACGAACTCTCTCGTATTGCCCATTGCCTGAAGAGCAATACTCTTTCTTAACCATATTGTATCGTTTTTAGGATCAAGCTCTATGGATTTGTTATAAGCTTCAATTGCTTCATTATAGCTCTTCGAATTAAAAAGACCCTCTCCTTTGTTATACCAATAAACAGGATCCAGCTTGATGGCATCTTCATAAGCCCTAAGAGTCTTGTTGAGTTCTACTTCACTTGTGTCCGGCGGTATTATCACCGCTTCATCAATGGCTGTTCCATTTTTTGATAACACAACATTTGCTTTATGCCCGTCGATATCGATCGATTTGAGGTCCAGTTCGTAGCCTTCTTCCAACTTCAGAGGAGTTCCACTAGTGAAGATTAATCCATCAGAATCGTTCTTGATCACCTGAGATGAATTGGTATCTGATACCTGCCAAATTCGATCTACAGTAGCTAAATTTGAATCAGCTCCTCTAAATGCATTTTTGAAATGAACGTTGATCACTTCAACGCCTTTGGCATCACCAATGTCCTTAATGAACGTATAATTGGATGACCCATTAAAGTTGGATGTTTTTTGATCTGTAATCGGATCACTTGCAGTTATATTACCGTCGATAATCTCATCAGGTGAGATGTCTTGGGGAGACGCAATCCCCCATGGAATCAGCATCATTAACATGATCAAAATAGGTACTATCTTCATGATCTTCGCTCCATGTGCAATCATATGCAATACAACACTAAAAACATTTTGATGGTGGAGTGAACCCCTCATAGTAGACAGGTTAAGCAGCGGTATTAAAGCAACCTCCAGGATGTGAATTCATCCTTGATAGCCATTCAGGGACTATTGAGGAGATAAATTTAAATTAATGGGATCCTGAAGAGGCCATAGTGGCATAGGGATTTAGATTTCGTCCAACTTTACAACTACGCCCAACTTTCCTACAACTTCGCAAAATCAATATTAAGAGTCTTTGTCCAACTAAAACAACTTAATTTTGGAATTTTGCTATACGAGCACCTACCGAAAAAAATCGTGCTATATATTATAATATATAGTTGTATTAGTTGGATGAAGTCTATAGTTATTGGTTTTAAGAAGTTGGACAAAAGTTGGACCCAACTTTTCAAGACTGCTCACTAGCTACTAATAACGGTTATTAAAAGTTGGAATATTAATCAAGTAATGAGCGAAGTAAATATTAAAGAAAAAAGGAGGAATGACCCATGCTGTACTATAGGAGCATTCTATTTTAAAGCCACTGGTTGTGTTTCTTTAATATAGTACCTGAATGCAGTCTCTCCAACCTTTAATTCCATAGTCATAGGCATGCCAATACCTAAGCCTAACGTAACCTCCATGCTTTTCTCAATTGTACGCCTTATTCTCATAAGTCTATTTAGATCGAAATGAGGATCAGCGAATTCGCCTTTCTGCACTATACAATCCACATGCTGGGTTCCTCTTACTTCATTATTTAAAGAAACGATATCGAACGATCCTCCGGATAATAAAAACTTCCCGATTTGATCTAAGGCCTTGGCATGCTCTAGGGCAATCATTAATTTCTTGCCATCAACTTGCAGCTCGCAAGGTAGGCTTATATCTGGCATTTCTCTGTCCATAATGAGTTCTGGCTTCAGCAATCTATATCGGAAATTTCCTCTGCCAGATAAACCGCGCAATACACCTAAACAATCTTGACTATGCATTATTCTCCAATCAGGATCTTCATCGATTCCCGAATAATCCCCGCCATCATTTGACTCGATGTATAGCCGTAGGTTCTTCTTGCCCGGAAGTCTATCACTTGATATCGACGATATCATTTGAATTAGCCTCTTTGTATTTGGGAGGCCAATCTTACCCAGATCAAAATACTTTTCAAATGATTCCTTTGGCAAAAATGCTTCCGCCGCAAGATATCCAATCATATCAGTAGCTACAGCATGCACCCCGCCTGCTTCAAACTCAAGCCTTAGGTCATTGGAAGCTGGTACTAAGCTCATAAGAAACGTCTTAAACAGGTCTGCCTTGATTATGCAGCTATCGGCTGGTATTTGGTCTGGACCGAGACTTTTGGTCTCGATCTCTTTTAGCTTGGCGGTAATTTTCTCAGCGACGGCCAGCATCTCGACTAAATTTTCCGGGCGCTGGCTGGTTTCTATGCCTTGCAGCAGCTTTAGATTGTCTTCCTGTTTCTTCCTAAACGTCTCCAGGAGTTCATCAGCGTCTTTAGGGGTTTCCTGATCGGACGGCACAATTTCGCGCATGATAGCAGCTACTTTTGGGTTACTTCCCGCTTCAATTTGAGTTTCAATTTTTTCCATGATCTTTTCCTGCGTTTCTGATGGCAGGGAAGCGATCTTGGAAGCAGCACTAACTGTAATATCTGCTGACTCTACTCTTCTTACGAGCTCTGGAATACCTTTTGTAGCCACATTTTTTGCAAATGACACTGTTTGGTGAGAAACGCCCATGTCTTCAGCGGCTTTCTCGGCTGAACGACCACCTTCACCTTGGCCTAAATCTTGACCAAGGTCAGTCCTGGTTCCCATGTTTTCTTTTGCCTTTTCGCTATATATGGCCTCCAGCTTTACGGCCAGCATGGATAGCTGAGATGGGGTAAGGTTACGCCTGCCTCTCTGATTTTTGATTATCCAGATCTTCACGTCGTCACGGCTTGGTAGCTCAATCTCTCTAATCTCAAAGTCGAGCCCTAGTTCGTGACAGATTGTATAGCGATGATGCCCATCGAGCAAGATATTATGATCCTTCCATACTAGCAGCTTATCGTGACAGCCTTGTGTTGAAAGGCTTTCTCTAAGCTCATCGAGCTCGCTTGAAGTAAGGGGTGGGATCAAGTGTTGGAACTCAGAGTCTATCTGAAGAATTGGAGCTTCCTGGCCAGATATGGCGGCCTCAGGCCTGGCTTCTAGTTGAGGCAGTAATAGGCTATCTGGGATAAATCCAGTGCTCAATGTAGCGCTTTCTCCCGCCATTTAAGCCACCTCATTAGTGACGCTGTTCTGATTCGATACACGAAAGGCGCTATTGGCCAATTTATAATTTGATCCATCTATTTCGAACATGTTTCCTCGGTCCTGCACAAATTTTATTCGATGGCATTTGTTTTGCCAACAATACCATATAAGATATTTATTCTATAAAAGAATATTTATTGGTTATTCTTTTTACTTCAAAATAATAACCATTTATTGTAAAACCCGAATTTTTATAAGCGATTAAGCATAGCGAAATCTATTTAGTAAACAAACTGAATCTAAGACAAAAATGTTGACTAAAACGCAGGTCAAGGTCATACTAATTCTACTTGATAATCAGGGTCATGCAGGATGGGAATTGGCTGAGTACCTGGAAATTGAAGATAGCAACTTGAATCCTATTTTAAAAAATTTAGAAAAAATGGAAATAATATACAAAGAAAATTTAAGATTATCAAGAAAGCAACATAAGAACAAGGGTTATTACAGCGAAATCCCATATTTCCTAAGCAAGAGTCTCAATGGTTTTAGAACCCTGATTAGAGAAATTTCCGCGACTAGCCGACCTTACGATACTGGGTTTTTATTGGAAATTATTGATAATAGCAAGTATTTAAAAACTATGAAAGAACAATTCAAAGAAGAAATCAATACGATAATCAATGATGAGTTGAGCAAAGGCGATTCGCCATTTTCTGACCCATTTTTTGTCGAGATTATTAAACCCGAACTTGAGGAAGAATTATTCTGCGATCTAGAACGAGACTCTGTAGAGGAAATTCAAGCGTGGCACAAGAAATTATTACGCGGTAGCCAAGAATAACGCTGCTCCGACTTCTAAATTGCGTCCAAACATGCCAAGATAATTGATCGATGTAGTTTAGATAAACGATTAACTACTTTGAAGGGAAAATGCTTTCTTTACTATTCTACTAAATTTTATCTTAATTCAATCTCTATCTACAATTAATCTACCCATTATAGCAGCGAAATCCCACTGCTTTTTGCATTATTGAAAGGGATCAAATTTAATCCCTGAGATTGATTAATCGTTTATCTAAACTGATTCTCGTATTTCTATTTTATCTGCAATATCTTCTGGCGCTTGTCCAGATGATATGGTTTGGCTGCAATATCGCCTTGCATAGCAGCTAATAGCTGGCTGAATTGGCTTTTCGACAGGTGCATCTTCTGACGGGCCTCCTTCTCAGGCATCTTACCGCCGTTTGCTGCCAGCAAGGCTCTCAAGATCTCACCGCGATCTTTCTGGGAGGGTGTTGGATCAGATGATGCCTCAAGTCGGGCTAGACGTTGCCTATCATATGCGATGTCTCTGGCAAGCCGTTCGTAATCTTCATCCAGCTGAGCCGCGATCCCCGTGATTCTGCGGTCATGGGACTCGATCTGTACTTTAAGGCGTTCCAGCTCGCTAACAAGATACAAGATAGCACTAGCTGGAAGCAGCACAATAGAATCAGGCACGTCTTCGGACATAGCGCCCCCTCAAAAAAGGGAGTTCGATTAGTACTCCTCCGGTAGCAGGATCGTTGTAGCGCTTCTATCCGCTTCTGTGATTATCCAGATCTTGCAGCCATCCGGTAAGCTATAAGCTGAAAGCAGCCTGAAGCCCTCCCGAAGCGATAGCTCGTTCTCGGCAGCATCCTCTCGGGTCACGTTGCCCCAATCGCCTCCCTGATGTCTTCTGATATAGGGCCAGAAGCTCACCTCTGCTTCTTTCAGGGCTGCAAGGGCTCCTGGCGTGGCTACCAGCTGGCCCAAGGGAAATTTCGGTGGCATTACGCCACCTCAATATCTGATCCGCTGCAACTCGGGCAGCCATCTCCAAAAGCTGCTTCCTCTGCCGCATGCGCCGAATAGAACTTGTGGCCGCATTCCTGGCAGATAAACTCGGGCTGCTTTTCTGGCGCAACTACATGTTTCCGACTTTCAATGACCAGGTTCTCTAGTAGCGCTTTAAATCCGGCCTGATCACACATAAGTATGATGTCATCGGATTCTTTGTAGTCGCCATCCTCGAAAAGAAGGGAAATGATTGCTTTGCCGGACATTTCAAGCCGCCTCCTCCTTCTCCTTAAAAATTTGGGAGGCCATTTCAGATCACCTCGACTGGCCCATTCAGACCACCGGGCCACCCTGGTAGGCTATCGCGAAGGTTTTCTTCCTCCTGAGGAAAGTATTTTCTCTGGTGCTTGCAAGGCCCGTGATGATATGTCGCTGCAGGACATGAGCAGCCATTCGCAGTAGTCACATAATAGCAGTCCTTCTTTTTGCTCAAAACAAGCACCAAGCGACCACTATCCAGACTGACTTCTTGGGGCAGCGGGTCACTGGATACTTGTTTCCATGCTAAAAGTGCTTTCACAGCATCGATTCTTTGCGTTATGGGGCTGCCGCTGGCTAAAAGCGTTTTACCTTCCATATTGTTTCACCAATTAGTCATATATGCCTGATACTAAATTAACTTTTTGGCGCGATAAAATTAATAATTAAAATCGTATATTAATATTTCGATTGAATGAATACATCAAAATGAGGAAATACGTGCAAAAATTTTCCGAATTAATAGAAGAAGAATGGGCAGATAAACCGCCCACTCTCAGCCGTTAGTTTTGGTGAAACAATACGGCAATTATTATTGCTGCGTATAGGATATAGATTTTTCCTACCCAAAGACTACCCAGATAATTTTATAAACCGTCATAAATCTAAAAATTGTGCTAATGATTGGTGACAGAAAAGTGCATCCAGTCGCGAAAAACTTTATATCAAGGTGACAAAATGTACATCCATTCAAAAAGGCAGCAAAATCCATAAAATCGTTATCTAGTGGTTTATTAGGTGCGGGGAATGGGATTCGAACCCACGAACACCTTCGTGACTGGACCCTG
>ENA-UOOR01001968-UOOR01001968.1-fermentation-metagenome-genome-assembly--contig:-NODE-1968-length-22242-cov-8.326272_pt1 | contig 22242 bp, 15 predicted proteins | sample MGYA00245780_ERZ724029 | MGnify/ENA primary metagenome ERZ724029 (study PRJEB28704, sample SAMN03018315) | fermentation metagenome | biome: anthropogenic terrestrial biome; feature: soil; material... | reverse complement strand
AAAATACTCCCCTTCTATACATTCTAATTAGTACTTCTAGCTAGGAAGTAGATTCCTAAAAATGTTTCAAGCTAAGTAATAAAAGCCTTATAAAATACTTTGTTCTAGGGTTATGTAAAGAGGGAGTATCCCATATTAGTATAATGATTCTTAAATGTCATTATGCATTAATACATTAAAAGTTATAGAATTGTATATTTATATCTATTAGCATCAATGAAGAAAATATATTAATAGAAACTATTTTAATTAAACTCAATAAATTGATAAAATCTAACATAGATAGCTTGATTGAAATAACTTCTTTTAGCATAATATAGCCTTACTTCTAAGAATTAATTTATTATATAAACAGCTTTGCCTCACAACGTAAATTGAACTCAGAAAGTGTTAATTGGGTTTTGGTAATGACTAACAATAAATTAAATTGGGATAACGTGGTGTATATGATTAATTTTGCGTAATCCGGCCGAGAAGGCTGTTTATGGCCGACTAGAGACTCAGTGACACGCATCGCCCTCTGCGATGTGGGTCATGCGCCTTGAGGCTCTACCAAGGCCATGCCGCACGAGGGAAAGGTAGCAAAATTAATCATATACACCACGTTATCCTATAAAGCATAAATTGAGTCATTACCAAAACCCAATTAGCACTTTCTGAGTTCTCAACACTCCCCCAGGCAAAGCGTCCTACCTAATAAGCTAAATTTTTATTAACTCTTTTCCTTAATAGTCCCATCTTTGTATGCTTTTAACAATTCTTCAAGACTTTCAATCTTTTCAGAAATTTTCCTGCCAACATCAGTTTTTGCCACTGTAACCCGTTCTTTCATTATTTCTACTGACATAATGGCAGGTGTATTATCCCGGATAATTCCGTTTTGATCATTTTGAAATGGTTTATGTTCTGCCAGACTTAGCCGCTTGGAGTTATAAATTAATGTATAACCGGCAATACCTGTTTTTGGCTGATAAGCTTTGGAAATTCCTCCATCTATGAAGAATAACTTACCATTTGCCTTTACGGGCTTTTCACCTTTAATTATTTTAACCGGTACATGACCATTAATAATATGTCCTGTTTTTGAATCAAGTCCAAACTTATCTAATATCATATTACATACATCTTCATTTAAACTAACCCTATAATATGGGTCTAAGTTTTCTTCTGAAGCTTCTTTTTCGTTAATAAAATAATTTTCAAAAGCAGCCATTTTACTCTTTCCAAATAAAGGTGACTTAGGTCCGCACCACAGATACCACATAAAGTCACATGCTTCATTCTTGTCCGGTGAATTTAATGGCAGGTGATAAGCATTGTAGGCTAATTGTGTAATATAATCTATATATTCTTTTCCTTTAAAGAATTTCTCGCCAATTTTAACTTGTGCAAATGTTCCATTATTCTGCATTGGTATACATCCATGATATAACAGGTTGTTATTAATACACTTATATACCCCTCCGTTTGAATAAAGGAATTTAATGTGCTTTTCCAATAATCTGCTGCGGGAAAATGAAGCTGCAATGGTATGAATCAAAGCTGCCTCTTCATTGGTAAGTTTTAATGGGTCCTCGGGAGATATGGTAGGAAAATTCTTATCTACTAATTTATAGGTATTGCCATCTATCTCTACGGTTCCGGTTTTATAATTAATTTTCTCTAATATATTTCTTTCATCCATACCGTATTCTGGATGTTCTTTTATTAACTGTCCTTCCAATTTAAATTGAATAATCGTTATAGCTTTATGCATTTTCGCTGCAAGGTTTACATCTACATAATCATATTTATTTTCATCCAGAATATGTGGTAAGAATCTTTCACAAGGATCATCCTTATAGGTTTCTAGTGCAAATATAGAAAGTGCTCTTAAATTAATACCATAACCGTCTTCTAATAAATCAAAAGTATTATAGCTAACTCCCATTCGAATTACATTTGCCACACAGGCTAAATTGCCTGATGCCGCTCCCATCCAGGATATATCATGATTTCCCCATTCAATGTCAACATCGTGAAAGTTAATTAATTCATTCATAATTATGTCAGGTCTTGGTCCTCTATCGTATACATCACCTATGATATGTAAGCTATCAATACTAAGATGCTGTATCAGAACACAGATTTTACATATGAATTTTTCTGCCATTCCTACATCAATAATGGAATGTATAATTTTGCTATAATAACTTTTCTTATTAATATCCAGATGATTGCCATGTAATAATTCATCAATAATATAGGCAAAATCAGCTGGCATCTTCTTTCTTACTTTTGACCTGGTGTATTTTCTGGATACTTCTTTACAGACTTGCACCAAACGATACATAGTAACTTTACACCAGTCTTCATAGTTATCAATTTGGCTCTTGATTTTCTCAAGTTCTTCTTCAGGATAGTAAATCAATGTAGCTAATTGGCTGCATTCTTCATCAGATATGGAATTCTCAAATATGTTATCAATCTTTGCTCTTATCATACCAGATGCACTTTTAAGCAAATGTAAAAAAGGTTCATATTCCCCGTGAAGGTCACTAAAGAAATATTCTGTTCCTTTTGGCAGACACTGAATAGCCTTAAGGTTGATTATCTCGCTGGCTGCAGAACTAATAGTGGGATACTCAACGGATAGTAACTCCAGATATTTTTGATCAAACATATAAATTCCCCCATCTTTACTCTGATTCTTTTATTTAACTATACGAGTTTTCATCTAATTATTCATCTATTTGAACCTTTTCTTTCTCCCCGTTCTATATAGAGAAGCGGTGAGTTGTGTTCCAATTATTCATTTATTTGAACAATCTCTCCTTGTTTCTTATATATGCTTTTTTCAGGAACATAACCTCTTACCATGGACAAAGGATATATATGTGCAGCTTTTCCTACCACGGTGCCCGGATTCAATACGCTATTACAGCCTACCTCTACATTGTCTCCAAGCATAGCTCCCATTTTCTTCAATCCTGTTTTTACCTTTTCTCCCTTATAATTAATAGTCACCAAGGTTTTATCTGATTTAACATTAGATGTAATGGACCCTGCCCCCATATGTGCCTTGTATCCTAAGATGGAATCTCCAACATAATTATAATGTGGTACCTGTACTTTATTAAATAAAATTACGTTCTTTAGTTCTGTGGAATTACCTACGACTGCGCCCTCGCCAACAATGGCATTGCCCCGTATAAATGCACAATGGCGTACCTCAGCATCTTTTCCTATAATGGCAGGTCCGTTAATATAGGCAGTTGGTGCTACTTTGGCTGTTTTTGCAATCCATACATTCTCCCCTGATTTATCATATTCTTCCTCAGAAAGCTGATTTCCCAGATATATTATAAACTCTCCGATTTTTGATAATACCTCCCAGGGATATGTAACTCCATTAAATATTTCTTTTGCTATTGTTTGTGTAGTATCATACATATTACTAATTTGCATATCATTATACATACTTTTTTACCGTTGCCTTCCTGCATTTTTATATTTATATAATATTCGCAAACCTTTAAACTGTCAACATAATATAAGGTGGTGCCTATAAGGTGGTGCCTGGCACCATCTTAAAAGGCACCACCTTACAAACGGCAACATGGTGCCTGGCACCACCTTATTTTGGCACCATCTTATTTTGGCACAATCTTATTTGGTGCCAGGCACCGCCTTATCGCCTTACTATTTATAATTTTTCGCTGTTTCATTAAAATATTGTAATAATATACTTTGATTATTTAATCCTTTTACTCCGTTGGTCATTCGGCTTACGAAACCTTCCAATTTTTCCATATACTCTTCTTTGGTGATGCTGCCTTCTGCCACATAGGTTAAACCCTTTTCCCAGCTAGCCGTTAATTCTGCATTCAGCAGAGAACGAATGGAGCAGTTTACCACATCATAAATCATTTCCCCCAGCTGTGTAGGGGTTACAATCTGGGTTTTCTTATTCAGATTCAAATAATCAATCTTAATTAATTTATTCAAAATCTCAGCACGTGTTGCACTGGTTCCAATGCCGCTTCCCTTAATTTGTGCACGTAATTCTTCATCTTCAATAAGCTGGCCTGCATTCTCCATAGCTAGTATTAAGGAACCGGAATTATAACGTTTTGGAGGGGCAGTTTCCCCTTCCTTTATAGTCATGGCTTTCAGTGGTAAGAGCATACCCTTTTTCAATCCTTTTATTACTTCAAAGAAACCGGTGTCAAAACTTTCTTCCTCTTCTTCTCCCTGATTATCTTTATTTCCTGTATTCTCTTTAGAAGTCTTTTGATTAACATCACTGGAGGAGTCCTTCTTATGAAAGGAGTGGTTTATCACTTTCAAGTACCCTTCCTCCGCCAATACTTTAAAGGAGGAGAAAAAGCATTCACTTTTTATTTTGGTAGTTAAATTAATCTTCTGATAAACTGCAGGCGGATAAAATATACTTAAAAATCTGCGAACGATAGTTTCATAAACTTTACCACTAGTAGCAGACAATGAATTTAAATTATTAAGACCCTGACCTGTAGGTATAATAGCATAATGGTCTGTTATTTGCTTATCGTTAACGTATCTGGTCTTTGCAATATTCTTATAAGTACCTTTCTCAAGAATCTCAGAAGCATACTCTTTCCCATAAATATACCCACGTAATCCGCCTATATTCTTATGTATTTCTTTACTTACTGCTGTGGATAATACCCTTGCATCTGTTCTTGGATAGGTTACCAGCTTCTTCTCATAAAGTTCCTGGGTAATTTTTAAAGTTTCATCAGGGCTAATCTTAAATAATTTGGAGCATTCATTTTGAAGTTCCGCAAGGTTAAAGAGCAAAGGAGGATTCTTATTCTCTTTCTTCTTTTCTATACTGACAATTTCCGCTTTCAACTGTTCTTCTTCCAAAATGGTGTCTGTTAAACTCGATTTCCCATTTTCATTTTGCTCTATCAGGTTAGGCTCTCTGTCTATAAGCTGCCTGATTAACTCTTCTGCGTCTTTTCGCTCTTTGAACCCATTTTCTTTATATAATAAGGGTGAATTAAAGTATTTGGAGCCTTCAATTGCTCTGAATTCACCTTCAAAGGTTCTGCCGGAAGCACCTAATGTATTTAGTACCCTATAAAATGGCGTTTTAACAAATGCACGTATTTCCCGTTCTCTTCTTACTACCATTCCCAGGACACAAGTCATAACCCGGCCTACTGAGATAGCAGAACGTTTGCCATTTCCCAAGTAATTATTTATGTTATAACCATATTTTAAAGTTAGAATACGTGAAAAATTAATTCCCATAAGGTAATCTTCTTTTGCCCTTAAATAGGCAGCATCCGATAAATTATCATAAGCAGCTATAGGTTTTGCTTCTCTAATACCTCTTAGAATTTCTTCCTCCGTCTGGGAGTCAATCCATACACGCCTTTTATCTTTATCCGCAGGTACCCCAGCCATCTGATCCACCAATCGATAGATATATTCTCCTTCCCTTCCTGAGTCAGTGCACACATAAATGCGATTCACATCAGGACGATTTAGCAAAGTTTTTACTATATTAAATTGTTTGCTTACATTAGGGATGACTTCGTAGCGAAAGGTTTTCGGCAGGAAAGGCAAGGTTTCTACCGTCCACTTTTTTAAAGCAGGATCATAACTTTCCGGATAACTCATAGTTACAAGGTGACCTACACACCAAGTTACAATAGATGCATCTGATTCCATATATCCATCCTGTTTTTTAAAGTTATCTTTAAGTGCCTTTGCAAATTCCTGTGCTACACTAGGTTTTTCCGAGATGTATAAACTTTTAGACATGTATCTTATCCAACTTTCTTGACTTTTCATTATTTATTCTCTAATATTTTACTCCTTATATAATAACATACCTGCTTGAATTTTAAAAGTGTAAACAATATCTCGGTTACAACGATACAGTTGAGCCTATGGCATTACTATTGATTATTTCCTATATTCTTCTGTACTTTTCTAGGTAAATTGTATATAATTATTGTTAAGATACATGAAGGAATCTAGCCAAAGGCGGGCAGATATTGGGAGGGATGTGTATGTTACCGAAAAAGCAAAACTATGAGAACTTAGCCGATAGTCTTATAGAGAAATTCAACCTGCGTGGTATAGAAGGTTACTATTGTGATAATAAAGAAGAAGCTCTAATGATGGCAAAAAGATTTTTAACGCCTGGCTGTTCTATTTCCTGGGGTGGTTCAGAAACCTTAAAGGAAATAGGGCTCATAGAAGAATTAGAAGCTTCAGATTACATATTGTATGACAGAGCTTCTGCAAAAACACAGGAAGAAAGAGATGCTATGTATGGCAAAATAGTTACTTGTGATTATTTCTTTATGAGCTCTAATGCTATTACTTTAGATGGTCAGCTAGTTAATATTGATGGTACTGGTAATCGAGTTGCCTGTCTAATCGCAGGTCCTCAGAATGTTATTATAGTAGCTGGTATGAATAAAATAGTAACGGATGTAAACACTGGTATTGAACGCGTAAGAAATATGGCAGCTCCGCCAAATTCTGTACGTTTGAATACACATACACCATGTGCAGAACTTGGAAAATGTGCCAATTGCTTAACAGATGACTGTCTATGCTGCCAGATTGTAATAACCAGAAAATCCAGAATTTCAGGACGAATCAAAGTAATTCTAGTTGGTGAAGAACTTGGATATTAAAAAATTTGTGTAAGGAGGATTTTTATGTGTAAAGAAAAATGTAACTCTATGGTAGAAAAGTCAGGTTCACCCCTAAACATTGATGTAACCAAAATTGTAAAATATGTTTGCATTGCAGGAGTTTTAATTGTAGGCATCGTATTTGGAACTTTGTGCTATATGAAAATATTGAATAGGCAAAATGAGATTGAATAAAGGACGCTTTGCCCTTTTATAGGTGACTAGACCTTGGTGGGCATGGGATGATGTCTGTTTCTTGTTCCGATGGGAAATTCAATGGTTATAATGCCATAGGAATTCGCCAAAGTCACATGAAACAGATATCACCCCATGCCCACGAAGGTCAATTTAGGTTAAGAGGGCAAAGCTGTTTATTAATGTAGTACATTTTTATATGAATATTTATAATATTTTGTTTGGTGATTATTCAATAATATCCTGCGGCTTTTATCAACAAAGTCAATGGGGTTGTTGTAAATTGTTAAATAGGAGGGGATATACACAATATTCTTCAGTAATCTGTGTATGTCCTCTCCTATTTTCATTACTTAAATTTTACGATAGTCCTTTATAAACTAAGACGTAAAGCACTTTATTAGTATAATGGATATTTATCAGTTAAGGTCTTAACTAATTCCATTGCTTTTGCTTTATTGGCATTTACATCTTCAATTAACATGGTAATTGCTTCAGCAATTATATCCATATCTTTAGTATTCATTCCTCTGGTTGTAACAGCCGGAGTTCCCAGGCGGATACCACTTGTTACGTTTGGAGATGCTGGATCATTTGGAATGGTGTTTTTATTACATGTTATATTAGCAGCGTCTAATAATTTTTCTGCATCTTTTCCGGTAACATTTTTGTTTGTTAGGTCTACTAACATTAGGTGGTTATCGGTTCCACCGGATACTATTTTAAAGTCTCTATCCATTAAGCCTTTACATAATGCCTGTGCATTCTCAATTATTCTTCCGGCATATTCTTTAAAGCTTGGGTCTAATGCTTCTTTAAAGCAAACTGCTTTGGCTGCAATTACATGGACTAATGGGCCGCCTTGGGTTCCTGGGAAGATGGATTTATTCAGCTTATGTTCCGTAGCAAATTCTTGGCTGGATAAAATCATTCCGCCTCTAGGTCCTCTTAGTGTTTTATGTGTAGTAGTGGTTACTACATGGGCATATGGTATTGGGCTTTCATGGTAGCCTGTTGCGACTAAACCCGCAATGTGTGCCATATCTACCATTAAAAATGCACCTACTTCGTCTGCCACTTCTCTAAATTTCTTAAAGTCAATCTTTCTCCCGTAAGCACTAGCTCCTGCAATAATCATCTTTGGTTTACATTCATGTGCAATTCTTCTTAATTGGTCATAGTCAATAAAGCCTTCGTCATTTACACCATAAGGAACAATGTTGAAATAAGCTCCTGACATATTTACTGGGCTGCCATGTGTTAAATGTCCACCATGAGCTAAATTCATGCCCATAACGGTATCACCAGGTTTTACTAATGCAAAATAAACTGCCATATTAGCCTGAGCTCCGGAATGTGGCTGCACGTTTGCATAAGTACATCCAAATAATTTTTTGGCACGTTCTATGGCTAAATTTTCAACAATATCTACATATTCACATCCACCGTAATATCTTTTTCCTGGATATCCTTCTGCATATTTATTCGTTAAGGGGCTTCCCATAGCTGCCATTACAGCCTTACTTACAAAGTTTTCAGATGCAATTAATTCGATATGGTCATTCTGTCTTCCTATTTCTTTTTCCATGGCGTCTGCAAGCTCTGGATCAAAAACTTTAATATCTTCAAACGAATACATCTTTCTACCTCCATTGACTTTTTGTTGTATTATAACATACCGAAAGGAATATTAAAAGTTATATTTTCTCAGCTTAATTAATAAGTATTCCTAATAGGTATAGGTTAACACAATTGGGAACCCCCCCCACTTCTGTAAGTGTGGAGGTAACCTTCACTTCTCAAGCAGGAGCTTAAACTTCCCTGTTTCAGCGGAAATTTAAGCTCCTGCTAAAATACCATGTAGGCTATAAGCAAATAGAGTAAACGGATAAATTTTTCCTGTAGACAAGTAGGAATATCCAATTTGATTTACTTTTACAAAAAAATATTACTAAAAATATACTATATTTATTTAAAATATATGATTCTAATAAATGATTCTTTTCCAAAATATTAAATTACAAAGCCATTAATTCATATTCTCGTATTTTTATTTTCATTTCAGAAATAATATCAATATAAATATTTTTTAAAAAAATACTTTACAAATGACTTTTTATCTGTTATATTTTTATCTGAACTTATTGTTAAATATTTAACAAACAAATTAGGAGGTTACCATTATGACAAAAACTACACAACCTACTCCCCAGGAGCATGTTGACAATTTAGTAAAAAATGCTCTTGTTGCATTGGATGAGCTTTTACTATTAGATCAAGAGCAAATTGATAATATTGTTCATGAAATGGCTCTGGCTGGACTTGCAAAGCAACAGGAACTTGCAAAAATGGCAATAGAAGAAACTAAAAGGGGTATTTATGAAGATAAGATAACTAAAAATATATTTGCTACAGAATATGTATGGCATTCTATAAAGTACCAAAAAACAGTGGGCATTATTGAAGACGTGGAAGAAGAAGATTATATGACCGTTGCTGAACCAGTAGGTGTTGTAGCTGGTGTAACACCAGTAACAAACCCTACATCCACAACTATGTTTAAATGTCTCATCAGCCTAAAAGGCAGAAATCCTATTATCTTTGGTTTTCATCCGGGAGCTCAAAAATGTTCCGCAGCCGCTGCAAAAACTTTATTAGATGCTGCTGTAAAAGCAGGTGCACCAAAGAATTGCATTCAATGGGTTGAATATCCATCCTTAGAAGCTACTCAAGCATTAATGATGCACCCTAAGGTATCCATGATACTTGCAACTGGCGGATCCGGCATGGTTAAGCAAGCATATTCCGCTGGAAAACCAGCCCTTGGCGTAGGTCCGGGTAATGTACCATGTTTTATCGAAAAAACTGCTAATTTGAAACGTGCCGTAACGGATTTAGTTTTATCCAAATCCTTTGATAATGGTATGATATGTGCTTCTGAACAGGCTGTTATTATTGAAGCATCTGTTTATGCAGAAGTTGTAGACCTATTGAAGAAGGCAGGATGTTATTTTGCCAGTAAAAATGAAATCAAGCTTTTAGAGCCAGTAGTCATGAATCTGGAAAAAGGTAACGTAAACCCGGCAATTGTTGGTCAATCCCCGGCTAATATTGCCGCTATGGCTGGAATTAAAATTCCTGTTGAAACAAAAGTATTATGTACCGAATTAGACGGAGTTGGTCCCGAATATCCACTATCCAAAGAAAAATTATCACCTGTTCTTGCAGTCTTAAAAGCAGAAAATGTTGAGAAAGGTTTCCAGCTTTGTGAAAAAATGATTGAACTTGGCGGACTTGGACACTCCTCAGTGATTCATTCCAATAATAGTGATGTTATCAACGAATTCTCTTCAAGAATGAAAACAGGACGTATTATTGTGAATTCCCCTTCCACTCATGGTGCAATCGGTGATCTGTATAATACCAACGTTCCTTCTCTTACACTGGGCTGTGGTACTTACGGCAGTAACTCTACCACTCATAATGTATCTGCCAGGGATTTAGTAAATTACAAACGTGTAGCTAAGAGGAGGGTTAATATGCAATGGTTTAAGATTCCAAGCAAAATATATTTTGAATCTGGTTCCATCTCCTACCTATCTAAGATGCCAGAAATAACAAAAGCATTTATTGTTGCAGATCCATCTATGACTGAATTAGGTTATGTTAATAAAATACTATATCAATTAAGAAAACGTGAAGATTATGTACACTGTGAAATCTTTGATCAGGTTGAACCAGACCCTAGCTTGGATACTATCTTAAATGGCGTAGATTCTATGAAAAAATTTAATCCCGATGTTATCATCGCCTTAGGTGGTGGTTCAGCAATTGATGCGGCAAAGGGAATGTGGCTATTTTATGAGCATCCGGAAGCAGATTTTAAAAATATGTCTCTTAAATTCTTAGATATAAGAAAAAGAGCATATAAGTTCCCTGTCCTTGGAAATAAAACAAAATTTGTAGCAATCCCTACAACATCCGGTACTGGTTCTGAAGTAACCTCATTTGCAGTTATTTCTGATAAGAAAGAAAATAAGAAATATCCTTTGGCAGATTATGAATTAACTCCAGATGTAGCAATTATTGATCCAGATTTCGTAATGACGGTTCCAAAGAAATCTACTGCCTGGACTGGTATGGACGTATTAACCCATGCTTATGAAGCATATGTTTCCGTACTTGCTTCTGATTATACAGATGCACTTGCTATCCATGCTATTGACATGGTCTTCCAATATTTAAAAGCCTCCTATGATCAAGGTGCTGCTAATCCGGTTGCCAGAGAAAAGATGCATAATGCTTCTACTATGGCAGGTATGGCATTTACCAATGCTTTTCTTGGAGTAAACCATTCTCTTGCCCACAAATTAGGTGGAGAATATCATATTCCTCATGGATGTGCCAATGCTATCCTGCTTCCTCATGTAATTCGATATAACGGTGTAGATTGCCCAACTAAATTTAACTCCTTCCCAAAATACGAAAGTTATATCGTAGGTGATAAGATATTTGTATTGATGAAGAAGCTTGGATTTGCTCCCAAAGATAAGGAAGATGCAGTAGAAATGTTAGCAGAAAAAGTTGAGGAAATGAATAAATATCTAGGAATTCCGGCAACCTTAAAAGAATATGGCTTGGATGAGACAGACTTCTTGAAAAAATTACCTGCTCTTGCTGACCTTGCTTTTGGTGATCAATGTACCACTGCCAATCCAAGAATTCCATTAGTTTCTGAACTGGAAGAACTCTACCTAATTGCCTACTACGGAAAAGGTAAAGTTCCAAAAAAGTTAGAAACAAGATAAATTCTTTCAAAACCGTCATTGCTGTAATGAGGTTATCGTAAAAAAATAATGTCATTACTATGATGAGGTTATCGTAAAAAAATAATGTCATTACTATGATGAGGTTATCATAAAAAAAGAATGTCATTACTATGATGAGGTTACCGTTAAAAAAATAATGTCATTGTTATGATGAGGTTATCGTTAAAAAAAGAATGTCATTCTGAGCCATAGGCGAAGAATCTCTACCCCTGTATATATTGAGGTTCTTCGCCTGCGGCTCAGAATGACATCTTTTTTTACAATTTTCATAAGGATGTTTCGGTATCTTTTCTTCACTATGACTCAATGACATTCCTTTTTTACAATTTTCCTAAGGATGTTCCAGTGTCTTTTCTACACTTGACTCAATGACATTCCTTTTTTACAATTTCCTAAGAATATTCCCAGTGTCTTCTCCCCCACCACTGCTCAGAATAATATTCTTTTTCACGAAAAATCCCTATTATTACACCGTAGAATCCTTCAAATGATTAATTCTTACACCTTATTAACCGATATAATTAATGAATATATTGATTTGTAACCATCTGGAGGTTTTATATGATAAATAATAATGTTTCACAATCTAATATAAGTATAGGAAAAGCCATTAACAACCAATCTAATATTTTTTCCTCCACTTCCTCGGTTCCCTCTGGTCCTGTATCTTCAACATCCACCTTTTCCACTCATCCTTCTAATACAACCATAGGGTTAGAGAAAGGTCAGATTATTAAAGGAGAGGTAGTTGACCTTCGAAGCAATGAAGTCAGTGTGAAATTAGAAGACGGGCGAGTTTTAACCGGCAAATTAGAAGACGGGAATCACCTTTCGATTGGAGAAAATGTTACTTTTCGGGTTGAGGAGGTTTCCCTAAAAAGTCTCTCACTAAAAATATTAAGTGAGAGTCAAGTGGCTATTCAGGATAATACCATAGATAAAGCATTAGAAGCTGCAGGACTTGGTAAAAATAGTAGAAATCGTGTTATTGTAAAGGCATTATTAAATCAACAGATGCCCATTGATAAAGGTACAATAGGATTACTTATTAAGCAATCCTTAGCATTTAAAGACACTTCCATAGACACCCTGGTTTTTATGAATAAATATCATATTCCAGTTTCAAAAGAAAATATCGAATTCTTAAAATCTTTAAGTAATTCAGAACAGAATATAGTAAAGGATATTGCAAGTTTAACGAATGAAATTCCTAATTTATTTGAAGAACTTAGCAGCAAGTCATCTTCTGAATTAATGACCCAGGGAAATAATTTATTAAATGCTATTTTAAATAATCATATATTGAATGAATTTATAGATAATCAGGACATTTCAATACCATTTCAATCTTCTAATGTTACAGGTATAGCAAATGATACATTAAATAATTCAGAGATGCTAAAGCAAGCAAAAGATTTGAATGATAATTTAAATAGTATAATGAATTCCAATGATTCCAATCGTAATCTAAATACAACAACATTATTGGATAATTCTATTCTTTCTGCTGAAGACAGACTATCACTTGTTAAGTTTTTAGAGTCTGATCCAGAAGCTAATTTATTATTCTCAGAGAATTTACCTCAAAAGGTCATGGATGGTACTGCTAATATTAATGAAGTTACAACATTATTAAAGGAAGCATTTCAACTTGGTTCTTTTAGTGAAACAAATAACTTATTAAATGATAAAATTCTATCCTCCATACAGCATGTATTGTCAACCTTTGAAGCTATGCAAAATAATAATCCGATGAGTCAGATAAATACCTATCTGTCTCATTCAGATAGAATGAATTTATTACAAGCTTTAGATGACTTTTCACTACCCCAGGAAGTAAAAAGTCAGATTCAATCTGGTGATATTTCCACCCATAAATTATTACAATGGATTCAAAATAAATTAAGTGCAGCCTCTGAGTCTTCTATTAGTAAATTATTCTCATCCAAGGAATATAAAACACTAATTCAGGAAGAACTCCTATCCAAATGGACTTTAACTCCTAAGTCATTAATAAAAGAGGGAACCATAGATAATTACTATGATAACCTTACAAAACAATTGACTGAATTAAAAGAGTTTATATCTTCCTCCTTTGGGGATAGTAAAGAAAATCTATATGGACAAACTGGTCACTTACAAGAAAATATTAATTCAATAATCCATATAAATGAGTTTTTTACATATTTTCAACTCCCAATAAAGTTTCAAGAACAAGTTGCTAATAGTAAACTATTTGTTTATTCAAGAAAAAAAGAGAAACATACTGCTGAAGAAGGAATCAGTGTACTCCTTCATCTGGATATGGAACATCTTGGACCTTTGGATATTCATATAAATCTTCATAATATCAATATAGTAAGCAAATTTTATATTAATGATGAGGATACATCTAACCTTATATCATCAAATATGCCCCTTTTAGAGGCAGCTTTAGAAAAAAAAGGTTATACCTTTCATGCAGAAGTACTAATACGAGAAAAAGATATGGATATCGTTGAAGAATTTACAAAGCAAGAGGAAAATACATCTCCTGTACACCGTTATAATTTTGATATAAGAGCCTAAATTAACTTATTTGTCATTCTAAGCCTATAAGACAAGACAATTGCCATTGCTATGAAAGCGTGTCATTCTGAGTCCAAAAACAATTGCCATTGCTACGAAAGCGTGTCATTCTGAGTCCAAAAACAATTGCCATTGCTACGAAAGCGTGCCATTCTGAGTCCAAAAACAATTGCCATTGCTACGAAAGCGTGTCATTCTGAGTCCAAAAACAATTGCCATTGCTACGAAAGCGTGTCATTCTGAGCAAAAATTCAACGAAGTTGAATTTGCGAAGAATCCCACACCAAAATGAGATTCTTCGCCCCCCAACTCAGTAAAGCTGAATTTTCACTGGAATAACAAATAGATATTTAAGTAATGTTATAATTCCTTCAACTTTTCCTCAAACTCATCAAAGATATAATCAAGTACAGATGGCATACCTACAAATTCACATCCATAAAAATATATATTATCCTCCATTGCCTGCTTCCTTACAATTTTCACTACTGTATATAAGCAGGAATCGGAATCGCCCAATTGAATCTTAGAATTAAAATAATAGTTACTCGGTAAAACACTTGCAGATTGAAAGCCTATTCCATTCCTGGATATATCCATAACTTCAATGGGAGCATGAATATTATCAACTTTTACATTATCTTGTTTAAATAGAGATGATATTTCTAATTCCATTTTAACGTGGAAACGTTTACTGTGCCTTTTTTCCTCCATACCGAATCCTCCAACGAATTTGATTTATTTGATTCACCATTAAAGACTATCTTATAATATTAGATTATACCTCTCAAAAAAATTATACGCAAGTTATCTTTGCCTGCTGATTTTACCTTAGTCCTTTATCCATTTCTAACCCCTGTTAATTTTACTATTTTGTACAATATATAACCGATGTTGAAGCAGTTCCTATGACCACTAATTGGATGTTTTACTTTATCAAGGAATTTAGATATTAGTCCTTGGTCAATATTTCTTTTAATATTCGATTTACCATCCCTGGATCTGCTTTACCCTTCATTTCCTTCATAGTCTGACCAACCAGGTAACCTAATGCCTTATCTTTACCTCCGCGGTAATCTGCCACAGATGTTTGATTAGCTGCAATTACCTTTTCAACCACACTACGTAATTCGCCTTCATCATTTACCATCATTAATCCATGTTCTTTTACATAAGCCTCCGGTTCAATATTATCTTTAAATATGATTTCAAATACTTCTTTGGCAACGGTGCGATTGATTTTATTATCTTGAACCAATCCTATTAGCCTTGCCAGATTGTTAGGACTAAATCCAATATCCTCCGGTTCCATTTCCGATTCTTTTAATAATCGCATGGTTTCAACCATAAGCCAGTTAGATACTTCTTTTGGTTTTTTACAAATGGCAACCGTTTTCTCAAAAATATCAGCCATTCTTTTTGAACTTGTAATGATTCCTGCATCATATGCTGGAATATCATATTCTGTTTCATATCTTAGCATTTTTTCATCTCGAAGCTCTGGCTGGCGGTTATTGATTTCATCTATCCATTCATCACTAATCTCAATAGGTACTAAGTCTGGTTCAGGAAAATAACGATAATCCTGGGCATCTTCTTTGGAACGCATGGCAAAACTGGTATCTTTATTGTCATCCCAACGTCTTGTTTCCTGAATAACTGCTTTTCCTTCTTCCAATAATTCAATTTGACGTTTTCTCTCTCCTTCAATTGCTCTGGCAATTGCTTTGAAGGAGTTCATATTCTTCATCTCTGTTCTTGTGCCAAATTCTTTAGCACCTGCTTCTCGAACAGAAAGGTTAATATCTGCACGAAGAGAACCTTCCTGCATCTTACAATCGGATACTCCAAGGTATTGTAATATCAGCTTTAACTTATCCAGATAGGCTATTACTTCCTCAGCAGATCTCATATCCGGCTCACTTACAATTTCTATTAAAGGTACACCGCACCTGTTATAGTCCACCAGGGTACAATCCTCCCAGGAATCATGAATTAGCTTACCTGCATCTTCCTCCATATGGATTTCATGAATGCCTATAATCTTCTTTGCACCATTAACCTGTATTTCTATTCCTCCATGGTGGCAAAGAGGCAGATATAGTTGCGATACCTGATATGCTTTTGGTAAGTCTGGATAAAAATAATTTTTACGATCAAATTTACAATTTTGATTGATTTTACAATTTAAGGCTAGACCTGTGGCAATAGCGAATTCTACAACTTTTTTATTTAGAACCGGAAGCGTTCCCGGCATTCCTGTACACACCGGGCAGCAATGGGTATTGGGTTCCCCACCAAATTTTGTGGTACATCCACAAAATATCTTGGTTTCCGTCGCCAATTCCACATGAACCTCCAAACCAATAACCATTTCATATGATTTCATACTTGAATCTTCCTTTCCTATTCTCACAACCTAAAAATATTTGTTCAGTGTACCTATTCATTGCCATTGCTGTGAAAACATGTCATTCCTATAAAAAACATGTCATTCTGAGCGTAGCGAAGAATCCTTTTCTTTTATTGTGGTACCATTTAGCATTATAATTCTGAGGGAATCTTCCCAAAGGCTCTCACATACTAAAGTTGTATTCAATAAATTTAGGTTTACAGAGATTCTTCGCGAATTCAACTATGTTGAATTCACTCAGAATGACATTTACCAATGATATTTACCTAATAGCATTTACCAATGGCATTTGCCAATGACATTTCCAAAGACAATCTATCTACTCTGTTCATAACTATAAGCTGCCCGGATAATATCCTTTTCTCCAAAATGTTTTCCAATTAGTTGTAAACCTATTGGAAGTCCTGTGCTATCTGCTCCGCAAGGCAGGCTGATAGCAGGAAGTCCAGCCAAATTAACGGATACTGTGTAAATATCGCCAAGATACATTTTTAGTGGTTCTGATAAGCTTTCTCCTAATTTAGGTGCTGTAGAAGGAGCAGTGGGTCCAAAAATAATATCATATTTTTCAAATGCTTTATCAAAGCCTTCCTTTATTAACGCTTTTACTTTTAGCGCTTTCTTATAATAAGCGTCATAATAACCGGAACTTAATACAAAAGAGCCAATCATCATTCTGCGCTTAACTTCATTTCCAAAGCCTTCACTTCTTGTTTTCTTATACATTTCCTGAAGTCCTTCAAAATCTTCTGTACGATATCCATATTTTATACCGTCATATCTGGATAAGTTAGAACTTGCCTCTGCCGATGCTATAACATAATAAGCAGGTATTGCATAGTCTACTGCATCCAGCTCAAATTCTTCTACTATAGCACCTTTTTCTCTTAACACTTCTGCTGCCCCAAGTATACTGGTGCGTACTTCTTCGTCTAAACCTTTTCCAAGGTATCCCTTAGGAATACCAATTCTCATACCTTTTACATCATTAACCAGAGCCTTCGTGTAATTATAACTGTCTTGTTTTATGGAAGTGGAATCTTTACTGTCATAGCCTGATATAATATCTAGTACTGCAGCGCAATCGGATACATTTTTTCCAATTGGACCAATTTGATCTAAGGAGGAGGCATAAGCTATTAAACCATATCTGGAAACGGTACCATAAGTTGGTTTTATTCCAGTTACTCCACAAAAACTACTAGGTTGACGAATAGAACCTCCCGTATCAGAACCAAGAGCATAAAAAGCTTCTTCTGCAGCAACTGCAGCTGCAGAGCCGCCACTTGAACCTCCTGGCACGTATTCTGTATTATGAGGATTCTTCGTTTCACCAAATATTGAAGTTTCTGTAGTATTTCCCATAGCAAATTCATCCATATTTGCCTTTCCTATTATAACTGCTCCTGCATTCAACAATTTCTCAACTACCGTTGCATCATAAGGTGGTATAAAATTATAAAGTATTTTTGATGCACAAGTTGTTTTAACACCTTTGGTACAAATATTGTCTTTAATAACCACAGGAACACCGGCAAGTGGTGAATCTAATTTACCTTCTTCAATTAGCCGTTGCACTTCCTTTCCACGGGCAAGTGCTTCTTCCTCTAAAACAGTGATATAGCAGTTGTATTCCTTATCCTTAGCTTTTATTTTTTCCAATTGGGCTTTGACAGCTTCTTCCACTGTTACTTCTTTATTCTTAATTTTACTGCCCAGTTCTAAGGCAGATAAACTTGTTAAATCCATATTAACCTCGATTCTAGCGCTTTAACGCCGATACTGCAATCATTCAATGGTTTTAGGAACTATAAAACAACCATCCTTTTGCTTAGGAGCATTGCTTAATAACGTATCTCTATTTGATTCATTGGTTACTATATCTTCACGAAATACATTTTTGATTGGGAATACATGAGACATAGGCTCAATGTTATCGGTATTTAACTCATTCATGGTATCTATATAGGATAAAATACTTCCTAAATCTTTTTTAGCTTTTTCTTTTTCTTCGCTGCTTAATTCTAATTTTGCCAGAGCGGCTACATATTCAATGGTTTCATCTGTTATATTCATTTTTTTCTCCTTTCATTATGCATATTAAATCACTAGAAAAAAGTCCCGAGCATATAAAAATACAGAAATTAATCTGCAACATATACTCGGGACGGAATACTCTTTTAGATTTATTTCCCGCGGTATCACCCGCATTGAGAATCGAAATTCTCCTCTCCTTACACTTAGCGCGTGTCACGCACGAACCTACTACAGTTAGTCCACATTTAAACTGTCCATTCAACCCGTGAGCTCCAGAGTGTTCCTTCCTACATCTATCATCAAAAGGTGTGCTCTCAGTCGGTGACACACCATTCCTGTTTATAAATGCAATCCACATAGGTCAGTCTCTTTCATAGCCTATACAATATTTAAAAAATGCAAAGGTATCCTTTTGCCCACCCCTTCGCTGTTGCCTTATATTAACATATAACTTTGTATATTTCAAGAGTAATTTTTCCATTTTGTAATTTGGAGTGATAATTCTGCCGCGCCGAGCTTGTTATGGTTCTTTCATAGCAATGACAGCTTTCGGTATTGTTATTGGTGATAATTGCCTGTATAATATAGGTTATAGACCATTTAGAAAATTACATATAAGCATCATAATATCTTATTGTATACAGACACGAAATCATAGAAAGGGAGAAAACTTTATGATTAAAAAAATATTATCATTAACGTTATCAATTGGTGATATGATATGAAAAGACGCATTTTAGCTATTTTTTTTACCTCTATCCTTTTACTGCTTACCTCCTGTTCAAGTAATAGCACACCTACCAATGCAACCCAGGCGAGGTTAGAATTGTTGTTATTACTTCAAAATGGAAATTACAAGTTAATGAATGATCAATTGCTATCTGAACAAGGAACCATTACGGAGGAAGAGTTTGAGGAGTTGAGGAAAAAAACATCAAATTCAAATACGGTTAGGGAATTTCAACTTTTGAGCTTTGATAATGGAGAAGTATTTTTACTAGAATTCACCAAAAACCCTCATACTGGTGAATACAAAATCAAAAATATTACCGTCCTTTCAGAAGATTCAAAAATTCTCTTTGAAGATAAGTAGTTAACGGGGCTTTAGAGGTGCTGTGCAGCTAAAATATTTATTTTGCGGCACAGCACCTTTGGGGTATACAGAAAAAATCGTCGTTTTACCAACTGTTTTCTTTATGGTTCCAAATTGAATACTTCTCTAGGAATATAACTATAATAATCTTCGTCCAGTATTCTTTCTGATATAAGGAACTTATTGTTTACTATTTTGTTCATGGTACTAATATAATCTTCAGGCAATTCTTCCTCTGTAAGTTTTATTATTTCTTTTGTTTTACTATTATACATAATTTTATCCGTAATGAAACTTCGATTTGAGAAGATTACCAAAGAATCCGAGTCCGATAGAATATCTTTTCCCATATATAATCTGGAATCATAGGATAATCCAAACAGATTGGATAATGTAGGTACAATATCTAAACTGGAACATGGCTTATCAATGATAATTGGTTTACTCATACTTCCTGACCACAGGATAAAATAATTTTTATAAAGTTCAAAGTTTTCCTCTACCTTATGACCTGCCAGCTCATCAATCTTATCCTTTTCCAGTCCATATGGATAATGATCCGTACTAAGTGCAATTACAGTTTTATTTGCAATACCTTTCACTTCTAATTCAGCAATCAATCTTTCCAGAGCCCTGTCTAATTCCACATTGCAAGCCATATAGGCTTTGGCTTCCATGGAATATGGCAAATGGTCCACTGCTTCTTTATTCTTAGCAGACATTCTATTTCCGGAAAATGTGTAATTCATGTGGCCGCTAACTGTCATATAATAAGTATGAAAGGGCTCCTTGTCTATATATTCTGGCATGGTTGCTTCTATCATTTCTAAGTCAGACTCCGGCCAACTTTCTGTTACTTCAAGGCCATTTCCAACGCCTTTATAATCGTATCCCATATTAGGATGGGAAATATGGCGTTTATAATAGGTGTAAGTATGATTATGGTAAGCTCGGGTACTGTAACCTATTTTTTTAAATTGATGTCCAAAAGTAAAGGGCATAGCATTGCTTCCGCTTTTATAAAAGCTAATAACTCCTGACTTAGGTATTAAACTTGTGCAGGCTGCATACTCCCCATCAATGGTACTTGCCCACCATAAAGGTGTATAAAAATTCTCAAATACAAAACCTTCATGAGCCAGTTTATATAGTGTAGGTGTGATATCTTTATCCACAGCCCATGGAGAAAATCCTTCCGCTGTCAACATAATCAGATTATAGCCCTCAAATATGCCTGTATATTTGTTCTTCTTGGTAGGTTCTGCTGTGGCAAAATATTGATGCAGCATTTTTACATTTTCGTTGGTTTCTTCTTTTGCTAAAGCATCAAAATCAATCTCTAATATATTGGGTGATGTATCAATGACTATTGGGGTGGGGGTAGGCGTTGCTGTTGTGGTTGGTTTCTTTTTGGTACTATCTTTTTTACCTATATTATAAGGACTTTCTTTATTATTCTCCGTAACACCTTTGGCTGCTGTTTTAGGATTTCCATTTAATAGTAAACTGATTTCCAAAAAGGTATCATCTTCCTTCGTAATCAGCCTTCTCACATCAAATCTTGTGCTGGTTAACACACCTAACTGCTCCATACTCATTTCCGGAATCCAAGTTTTATGGTATAGGTCATAGGGAGAATAGGTTTCTTTTCCATATGCAGGAAGTATAAGTACACCTATAAATTGTACAGCAATAAAACAAGTTAATGCTGTAACTTGCGGTCTGATAAGCTTTTTATTCATATCAATTTGATTCTTTTTCATGAGTATTTTTAAGAATATTAGAGGTACGCATAATAAGAGGATTCCAATCAGATTATTTCCAATAGCAACTATAATCTGGTCAAAGAATTCTAGCACGTCCCCTCCTACTAATCCGATGGAATAGAAAGATAGAAAAGTTTTAAAGACATAGTTATATACCAGTTGGGTACTAAATAGCAAGCATAAAGTGGTGGTAAATATCCATATAAATATCTTATTTACCCGTTTTTCAGATATTCCACTAATAAATCCGAGAATAGCACCCGCTGGTAAGGCAAATAATATTGGTAATAGTATTTTACCATTCAAATTTTGAAAAGTCAGTTGGTGAAATACCAATTCAAGGTAAATGATGACTATTTGGTAAAAGCAAGTTATTTGAAACAAATGATTTTTACCGTTCCAAGCCTTACTTATGCCCTTTGATATGGTAATATGTGCAGGCTGTTCTTTACTTCTAATGCCATTCTTCTTTTTATTTTGGTTAGTACTTTGTTTCACTTTTTTTATAAAATTACTAAGCTTAATTTTATAAATCTTAGAAGGTAATTTGTCTTTTGGGTTAATCTTTTCATTTGTAATATCCTTTTGTTTCAATCCATTCTTTTTTGGATTATTAACAGAGGTAGATTTCTTCTCTTCTTTCCCATCTGCCTCATTG
>ENA-UOOR01001966-UOOR01001966.1-fermentation-metagenome-genome-assembly--contig:-NODE-1966-length-22271-cov-2.602539_pt1 | contig 22271 bp, 23 predicted proteins | sample MGYA00245780_ERZ724029 | MGnify/ENA primary metagenome ERZ724029 (study PRJEB28704, sample SAMN03018315) | fermentation metagenome | biome: anthropogenic terrestrial biome; feature: soil; material... | reverse complement strand
ACAAATTCTAAAATATCATCAAGTGAAATAACTTTTTATAACTGACAGCTATTTCACACCTCCATTTGTTAGTTTATAGCACACTAATATTATCATGAAAAAGTGATAACTGCAATATGATAACGCTAATTTCACAAAATATATCCTACCAAAACGGTACTCGAGAGTATTGTATAGACTACCTTATAACACTAAATGGAGCAATGAAAGTGATGAAAATGAGTTGCTTTTATCCTTTTTCAGAGCAATATATGTAGTGAAGGAGGTGCCGCTATGAGTAGAATCTGGACAGAGGAAGAATTGCAGTTTGCAAGCAAGGCCATGAAATTAGCCGGGCATTTAGGTTATGAAGAGTTCTGCGAACAATTGGATAAGACCATCTTCACAGCCTACTGCAAGGACATAGATAATAATCTTATAAAAAACAGTGGCTCATATAACTGCATAGAAGAATTAGAAAAGCAAGGTCAAGAGCATTTCAGCCACTTGAAAGTAATCACAGTGCTATCCGAGAAGGATATTGCTTTTATCAAGGAAAATCTCAAATAAGTAATCACAAACAAATAGACCTTGTTACTGCACCTATACCGGGAATAGTAGCAAGGTCTGTTTGTTATTCTTTGTTTTCAGTTTCAACGGCCTTCTTCCGGACATAGCTGGCTCGTCTTTTTCTACGATTACGCTCAGCTTGGCAATCCCAACTCTCACAATATAGTTGACGGCTTGAATGCCGCACAAGATATTTGCCACATGCAAGGCAGGAATGTTAATTCCACAGAATTAAGGTTCTGAGAATTTAACATTCTTTTTTTATATTGGGAGATTGGTTTTTAGGTGTTGCTTACTGATAAAATATATTTTCTCAAAAATCATTCAAATGCTTAATAACTGTCCTGTGAAAAATGAGGGGTTTAAATATATCGGCTATTAGTAGAGGAAAGAAATTCTCCTCTATGTGCCGGAGCGCGGGATGTGGTTTTGTTACGAGGAAGGCATCTGGAAATCGGATGTAGGTAATCTAAAAGCTTTGAAACGATGTGTGGACTTGGCAGACCTTCTGTATATGTACGCCTTGAATATCAAGGATGAGCATAAGCGGAAAGTTTATATCGATCACATTAAAAAATGGCAGTCCGACAGCTATCGTGTGAATATCCTCAAGGATGCACAGGTTCACCACCATATTTCGATTAAGGAATTTGATGCCAATCCTTATGTTTTTACTGCAAAAACGGAACATCGCGTATGGACACAGGCACCTTTTCCAAGCATTGCAGTGAGGATAAGCTGACAAAAATAAACCTTGTGAAATACGACCCAAAAGTTAGCTGTGCACGTTGGGGCTCATTCATCTATGAAATCAAAAGCGGTGATACCGTCATAGCCAAGTTTTTACAGAAAATCTTTGGCTATGACTTGACGGGTACAGCGTATTAAAATCGTTTATAAATGCTTTGGTGAGTTTAACCCACTGGTTTCTATATCCACCAAAGAACAAGAAAAATCGGCATAGCCGGTAACACATACCAAACTATGCCGATATTTTTCCGGGATATAAAATCCCTAAGACTAACTCCCTAAATGGGAGTTTTTGCTTTTGGTTCTATATGCGTGGATAATTCTAAATTAGCCGTAAAATGATTACGCAAGACTTCTTGTAGGAAATGTGATAAGCTATGTGCTTCCACAACGGATATTTCACCAGGTACAACAATGTGGAGGTCAATGAATACATTATTTTCACGACCACGATTCCTAATACGATGAACATCGACAATCCGATTATCCGCATTTAACACAACTTCTTTTATTTCATCATCATCAAGAATCCTTTTATCAACGAGAATTCCAGCAGTTGACGAAAGAATTTGATAACATGAATAAGCAACAAAGAAAGCAATAATTAATGAAAGAATTGGATCAATGATTGGCGGTAAGCCGATTTTAATTAAAATCATTGAAATAATAACACCTGATGAAATAAAAACATCTGTTCTTGTATGAATAGCATCAGTTACTAAAACTTCACTTTTTAATTTCTTACCAATTCTTGATTCAATTACAGTTACAAAGATATTAATAATTAAAGTTATAAAAATAATTAAAATATTAATAACACTTAAATCTGCCTCGACTGGATTTATAAACCAATTAACGGCATCATATATTATTTTACATGTTATTCCAAATAAAATAAAACCAATGAATAATCCTGCAATTGCTTCGAATTTATAATGTCCATAGGGGTGGTCATCATCTGCTGGTTTAGATGATAATTTTATTCCAATTAAAGCAATAACATTGGCTGCTGAATCAGTAATTGCATGATAACCATCAGCCAATAAGCTATTATATTTCATAATATAGCCAATTAAGACTTTGATTACTGCAACAACAAGGTTAGCAACAAGAATTATTTGTAATACTCTCGTGACTTTTTGATAATAGTTCATTCTATCCCTCTTTAATATCATTATTAATATATCGGGAAAGAATGTTAATTATAACTATTTATTTAAATTATCAATTATCTTAAGTTCATCACTACCAACAATGATGCGATTACATTTATTTAAGAATAATCCCGTTTCCACAACCCCAGATATGGTTTTTAAATCATTCAATGTTTTTAAATCAAGTGTGGCTTTTAAATGGAGGTCAATAATATAATTATGATTATCAGTTATAAATGGTTTTCCATCCTTCATTCTTAAGACAGGATTTAAATTCATTTCTGCGAAACGACTTATTAAATGTTTATATCCATAAATAACAACTTCAATTGGTAGTGGGAAGGCTCCAATCGAATCAACAAGTTTACTGTCGTCCATAATCCAAATTACTTCTTTGGCGAGGTTCGCAACAATCTTTTCACGGAATAAAGCTCCGCCACCGCCTTTAATTGCATTAAAATTGGCATCAATTTCGTCCACACCGTCGATTGCAAGATCAATTGATGAAATATCATTAATATCTAAAAGTTCAATATGGAGGCTTTTTGCAAGTTCTGCCGTGGCGTTTGAAGTAGCAACGGCCTTTATATGTAAACCTTCCTTAACAAGTTGACCTAAGCGTTCAACCATATAATAGGCTGTCGATCCTGTTCCTAAACCTAAAATCATATTATCTTTAATATAATCACATGCAGCATATCCTGCCATTTGTTTTTTGTTCATTTTTTTACCTCTTCTATTTTTTTACTTTTTAACTATTATATCACGAATATTGGCTTTTGGTAAATATGATTTGTAATTAATGAATAAATTAGCATTATCTGTCTACCTTATTTCTAAAATATTTGGTATAATATTAGTATTGAAAGGACTGGGAATATGTATAGTTTTAGAAACGATTATAGTGAAATAGCACATAAAAATATATTAGATGCTTTAAGTAAATACGCTAGTGAACAAAATGTTGGCTATGGTTTAGATAGCCATAGTAGTAATGCCAGAAAATTAATTAGAAAACAAATTGATCGCGATATTGATGTCGATGTCCGCTTTTTAATTGGGGGAACAAGTTGTAACAAAATTGTTATCTCCCATGTCTTAAGACCTTTTGAAGCTGTAATTGCTGCAACAACTGGACATATCAATGTCCATGAAGCCGGAGCAATTGAAGCATCAGGTCATAAGGTAATAACAGTCCCAAGTCATAATGGTAAATTATTACCTGCAGATATTACTAAAGTAGTTCATGAACATGTCGATGAACATATGGTAGTTCCAAAAATGGTTTATATTTCCAATGCAACAGAAACTGGATCTATTTATACAAAAGCTGAATTAACAGCGATTTCGAAAGTATGTCATGTACATAATTTAATTCTCTATGTTGATGGTGCAAGATTAGGTGCAGCTTTAACTGCCATCGGCAATGATTTAACAATTAATGATATTGCCCAATTAACAGATTTGTTCTACATTGGTGGGACTAAAAATGGAACCCTATTTGGTGAAGCTCTGGTAATTGTAAATGACGATTTGAAAAACAATTTCCGTCACAGCATCAAACAAAATGGAGGAATGCTCGCAAAAGGCTTTATAACAGGAATTCAATTTGAAGCCCTCTTTACTGATGATTTATTTTTCAAACTTGCAAAGCATGCAAATGAAGTTGCAAATATCCTAAAAAACAAATTAACAGATTTAAATGTGGAGTTCTTCGCATCTTCTTCTACGAATCAGCAATTCATTAATTTAGATAATAATATTATTACCCGCCTTTTAGAAAAATACGATTTTGAAATTTGGAATAAAGGAAATACAAGTTCAGCAATTCGCTTAGTAACCTCTTGGGCAACACCAATTGAAGCTGTAGATGAATTTATCAATGATTTAAAAGCCATATTAAATAAATAAAATGATAGCGAAAGCTATCATTTTATGTTTTTTAATTAAAGATATTTTCCTATCAAAATTATCTTATAGCAAGATTAACAACCGCAATACATATGACAGCAAAGATCAAACTAAGCAAAGTACCTACTAAATACTTTTCAGCAAAATCTTTATTATCTAATTGCTTAAAGCGGGCTATTGATTTGGCTGTTAGGACTAAGCCAATTGCTAGATAATATCCCATTAATCCTAATGTTAGAATTAATATTCTTTCCAACTTTCCGATTAAGGATCCGATTCTCTTTGTCGTTGTTTCTCCTTCATCAATTTCAAAATAATAATTGGAGAAATATTCGATAAATACTGAAGCCGGAGACAGGATTATAATATAGGCAAGAACTATCAGCATAATACTATAAAGATTGTTCACACCTGTCAAGTCAGCTATTTTAAATAGGAACTCCAGACCAGTTTCATTAAAATCGCCAATTATGAAATTTACAATTATAACAATAATTATATGGATAACTTGATCCAATATAAACGACATGAAATGATTTCCTTGAGATTTAGTTTCATTATCACTTTTAATTCTCAAGAAATCAATGATAAAATGGATAATAAAAACTGAAGCTGTTAATAAAACTGTTGTTGGAAAGTCTTCAAACATAACAATTACTAGCATGAATAAAACTGCGTAAATCGCAGAATGCATTATTTGATATCCAATTCTCTGCTTTTTCATTTCAACAAGTATTTTAGGTTGAAATGTAAAGTCCCCAAGTAAATGGGCAAGAAGAAATAGAATAAAACTCATTATATTACCCCCCTAATGTAATAATTTATCACTTATGATTATTAAATTTCTAATTTGATTCATTTCCCCTGATTCAATCATTTGTCTAATATTTTCTCTTGAAGTTCCGAGGATTTGACTAATACTTTGTGATAGCGAAGTGGGAATAGAAACGGCTGGAAGCATTGTTTCATTATCAATTTTAGAATCATACTCAATTTTAAAATTGCCGTTTTGTAAATTAATTTTATCATAGTTCTTTATATTACTCAAGATATAATTTGAAATTAATGAGGAATATTCTTTTTTATTAATTCGCTCTATTCCATAGGGATACAAAAGGTTTACAAGATTTGCAACATCTTTTCTTTTCTTACTACCATTTCTTAGTTTTGTAATTACTTTAAATATCTCATTTAAATATAAATCATTCTTTGTTCCTACAATAATAAGATCTAATCCCCTATCATGACAAATATCTAATGCTTCTCTTGCATGGTAATATGCTGGCCCATCCTGCATATTGGAGTCAAAGCCTTCAATGTCAATGGAAATATCACCAATCCCGATACCCCCTCTAATTGAAAGTGGATAGACAAGCGTTTCTAAATATAGAAAATAGCGATAAGCTGCTGAAGAGGTATAGAACATTCCTTGGACCGAGTCCCCTAAACTAAACACAACTTTATACTTTATTTCTTTATAAAATAAGCCATTTAGAAAATCAAGAGCTTCTCTCATTTTAATTTGATAAGCTTGACGATCATCCTTAGCTAGTTTTCGAGAGTTTGTTATATCAACAATTAAAGCTGTAAATGCCATTTCAATCACCTTCTTTTTATTACTATATTATATTACACTTTATATCTATTTGCAAGTGTTTTTGCTTGAAAAATAGATAATCAAGTATAATGTCTTGAAACGCATTGATTCAATCAAAATTAATTGAATAAAAGAAAAACCCTCACGGGTTTTATAATATTAATAAACTAGCAGCCATAACCGCCATTCCTGCGACTAATCCATATATCGATAAATGGGTTTCGCCATATTCACGGGCTGATGGTAATAATTCATCTAGAGATATATATACCATTATCCCAGCTACTCCAGCAAAGAGAATACCAAATAGCGTCTCTGATAAAAACGGTCTTAAAATTAAGAACCCAATTATCGCTCCAAGTGGCTCAGCTAAACCAGATATAAGTGAATAAGTAAAAGCTTTTTTCTTATTCCCTGTAGCGTAATAAATTGGTACATATACTGATATTCCTTCTGGAATATTATGTAGTGCAATCGCAATTGTTACTCCAACTGCTAAAGTTGGGGCTGATAGAGCTGAAAGAAATGTAGCAATTCCCTCAGGAAAATTATGAATAGCAATCGCTAGAGCAGTAAATAGTCCCATCCTCATTAATTTTGGATTATCAACTTTGCTATCCGACTTATTATCATCTAATAATTGCATATCATCAATTTCATTCACAGGTGTTAATTCATGGGGGTTTTGGTTTTTAGGTATCACCTTATCAATTATTCCCATAAAAATCATTCCTCCAAAAAAGGAAATCACAGTAATCCAAAGGAGCCATGCACTCCTACTAAAGCTGCTTCTGCTTTTGGAAAAATCTCAAGGAACGATACATAGATCATTACCCCGGCTGAGAATCCTAAGCTGACAGCAAGAAATTTTGTGTTTGTACGCTTTGCTGATAATGCAATGATTCCACCAATACCAGTTGCTAAACCGGCAAATAATGTTAACATAAAGGCAAACCAAAAATTATCAACATCAAAAGCTTCATTTAAAAATAAATTCATTTTGTCCATCTTTCTAATTTCATATATTATTTCAAATTATATTATACCAAATTATAAATCAATACTGTTGTAATTTACTTTCCTGCTAATATTAAAACGATTTTCCTCAATATTTCAATCATTTTTGTTATTTCAACATTGGGCATAAAATCATCCCTTTGTCCATAAAACAATGGAAAATGAACAAATCCGATTTTTGTATCCAGTCCTAATTGTTTTGCATAGTAGAGACTCGCATATAGTGATAGATTACAAATATATCCTCCAGCGCTTACAGATAAACGCAAGCATGGATCATTGATTTTTTCAACGATATCAATTGCTGGGATTGTTGCTAGAAGCGAATTATCACCTTCAGGAATTATAACTTCACCTAATTTTAAAACGCCCTTTTCATCAGGAGTAATTGCATACATTAAGTTAAGCCCTTGATATTCAACTGTTACCGTTGGTCTACCTGCAGACTGTCCGCATAATAGCATTACATCTGGTTTATGTTCCATTAGTAATTCTTTGTATACTTCAATATCATATACTGTTGGTAAAAAAACCTTTATAATTTCAACACCTTCAATGTCTAAATCTAATTTTAATACAACTTCCTGGGAAGAATTTCGATCATCACTTCCAAAAGCTTTAAATGCAGTTAATAAAATTTTCATATTTTCTCCTAATTAGTTTATATACTATATTCTACCATTTTTCTTTGTTTTATTCAATAAAAAAAGCATACTAGTTTTTTACTAGTATGCGTATTTATCATTATTTAACATCATCGCTAGGATCAAAGCCTAAACGTTTCAATGTTTCTACAACATATGATTCACGATATTCTTGACCTTTTTCTCTTCCTAAATATGATTTAAAGAATTCTTCTGCTGCTGTTTGATAATCGATATTAGCGATTGTAGCAATAACACGAATGCTTCTGTCGATTAACTTTTTATTTGTTGGTAAAACTTGGATCATCCAGTTAGACCAAACACGGCCCATTTTTGCCATTGTTGCAGTAGATAATAAGTTAAATGCTAATTTAACAAGTAAATGTGTCATTAACTCAGTAACTGTATGTGGTAATGAAATTGGAATATGGATTTCATTTTCATATAGTTTTCCTTCTGGAATTTCTCCCATACGGATAACTACTCCACCTGAATATTTTCCAACATTAGCGTGGAACCATTTCATTACTTCTGGAGTTGCTGAACCATTAATATCTAAAACAACTAAGTTAGATGGTTTACGTGAATATCTTGATGGATCATCTTCATAACCAATATTATATTGTTCAACTTCATCCGCAGATACTTTTGGAGGATTATTGATAATTGTATCACTAGCTTTTAGACGGATATAATCTTCTTTAGTCCATTCTAATCCTTTAATAGGACGACGGAATACATGTTGCCATGCAACTGAGTTTGGATATAAAGGATCCTTTGCATATGCCCAACTTACAAGACCATTTTTATCAGCGAACTTTTTAAATGGTGGTAATGTAAATGTAGGTTGACGTTCAGTTGTATCTGTAATAATATCTAGTAAATAATCATGAGTAACATATGTAATTAAACCATTTGCTTGATATGTTTTTGTTTCATATTCTACTGCTTCAGTTAAACCTTTTAAAGGTTGACCTTGAGATAATTCGTCAATTAGTCTTTGATATTCAACAGTATATTGTTCTAAATCTAAAGCACCTTGACCAATTACTTCCATTTCTTCTGCAGTTAAGTTTTCTTTTAACCAACGTAGAGCTGCTACTTCAAGTCCAGCACCTACTGTTAAGTATTGAATTGTAGCTGCTTGCATTCTAGTAGATCCAGATACAGCCATATTTCCTGCAAATAAATTGATTTTAATAATATTATCGCGTTCAAATACAAGTCTTACTCTTTCTAAGTATTTTACTAAAATTTCTTTTGGATTGTAATAGAAATAATAAGTAGTAATACCTAAATCATCACCTTGTAGAACTGATCCGTTAATACTTGCAGATAATCCACATTCAGCAAGTCCAACAAGAACGTCACCTTTGCTGATTCCAGAGTCAATTACTTGTTGACGACCAAATGTTAGGTAATCTTCATAGTTTTCAACTGAGTGAACTAAAGCTCTATCTCCACCAGTTGTGAAAGAATTTACTACATCTCCCATTTCAAGGAATAGTTTTCTTTTAGCTGGAAGTTTTTGAACTAAGGATTGCCAGAAATGTCTCCAAGCGGCATCAAGAGTAATTGCCATACGTCCAGACGCACCAACGCTTGATAATAGGACTGTTCTTTTTCCATCCATTGCTGTTTTTACATCATCAACAAATCTTGTAAACTCATCTGTCTTAAATGCTTTTAGGGTTGCAGCAGGAATATCTAAATCAGCAGATAAAATCATTTTAATTCCCTCTGCTGTATCTTTCATTATTGTTGCACTTAAATTCTTTGTTCTTGGGTTAGGTTGTTCAGTTGGAATAACCCCTAAATGAAATTGTTTTTCATTATCAATAAAATTCTTGGCCGCTTCTTTGTAATTCAAAATAAATACCTCCTTTTGTATTCTACTTAAAATTATCCTTCCTAAAGTTTTTTTAGGAATCTCAATAAATTAAGGGCACATATTCTTTATTATCATTAATATTATAGCACAGCATTAAGAAATTGGCAAGCAGTTTTAACTCCAAAAATCGCCAAATAATAACGCTTATTCCTTTATTCCTTTTCCCTTTGACAATAACCTAGTTTAATTATATAATTATATACGCAGGAGGAAAATTATGTATCCAGTAATTTTTATCGGTCATGGTACACCAATGAATGCCATTGAACAAAATGAATTTACCGAAAACTGGCAAAAGATTGCATTGTCAATTTCAAAGCCGAAAATAATATTATCTATATCTGCTCATTGGGTAACTAAAGGTACCCAAATCATGGGCAATGAGGATCCTAAAACCATTTATGATTTCTATGGATTCCCTCAAGAATTATATCAAGTTCAATATCCAGCTAAAGGTGATGAAGAATTTGCTAACCGCGTTAGAGATCTCCTTGGAGATTCTCTTGTATCAACATCTTGGGGGTTGGATCATGGAACATGGTCAGTATTAAATGTAATGTACCCTGATGCTGATTTAAAAGTCTTACAAATTAGCTTAGATCATTTTAAGACTCCATCAGAACATTACGAGATTGGTAAAAAATTACAATCCCTTCGTAATGAGGCTCTCATTATGGGGTCTGGTAATATTGTTCATAATTTACGTTTAGCAAGTTTTACTGTGTTAGGCGGCTTTGAATGGGCCGGACCATTTGATCGTTTTATTCGCGAGAATATTATTAACCGTAATCATGACAATATTATTAATTATCAAAATATCCCTAATTATAAATTAGCCATTCCTACAACTGAACATTTTGATCCATTACTATATGTAATTGGAGCATCAACAAATGATGATGAAGTTGAAGTTTATAATGATAAATGTATATATGGTTCACTATCTATGACTTCATATGTCTTTAAGAATGAGTAAGCACCTAGTTAAGGTGCTTTTTTTAAAGCATCTTTTTAGTATTGAAAATTCAATAAAATTATGTTATAATATAACTAATAGTAGACCGGAGGACATATGAATTACATCTTTTACTATGATACTATTATTGGGAGAATAGGAATTTGTGATAACGGCCGCGCAGTAACAAAAATTACTTTGAACAAAAACTTTGATCAGCGTAAGTATCAAATGCAAGTAACAAATCTAAATGCTCTAGCATCAATTGAGATTAATGGGTATTTGCAAGGAAATTCACATTCATTTACTTTTCCAATTGAACTTCATGGAACTAGCTTCCAAAAAGCCGTTTGGGAACAACTTAGAAACATTCCCTATGGAAAGACTGCATCTTATAAAGAGATTGCTGAAAAGATTAAGGTTCCTACAGCTTCAAGAGCAGTTGGTAATGCTTGTCTGAACAACCCTCTATTTTTAGTCATACCATGCCATCGTGTTATTGGTAACGATGGTTCATTAGTAGGCTTTAGTTATGGGATTGAATTGAAAAAGAAATTATTAACAATCGAATCAACAAGAAAATATATTGGAGTGTAAAATGAAATATTTCCCTTATTCCGATTTTGATACCGATTATCTAAAATCAAAAGATAAAACCTTGGGTGAAATGATTGATAAGATTGGTTTTATTAATCGTAAAGTAAATACTAACCTTTATGAATCCCTAGTCGAATCAATTGTTGGCCAGCAAATTTCTACAGCTGCTGCTGTAACTGTTTTTGGTCGATTAGTTGATAAAGTTCTAACAATCACACCTGAAAACATCATTAACTTGGGTATAAAAGGAATTGCTCGTTGTGGCATGTCAATGCGCAAAGCTTCCTATATTTACGATTCCACAATGAAAATTATTATTGGTGAAGTTGATCTAGATAATCTGGAAAACTTAACTGATGAAGAAGTAATAACGGAATTAACAAAATTAAGAGGGATTGGTAAATGGACAGCAGAAATGTTGTTAATATTTTCAATGCTTCGTAAAGATATTCTTAGTTATGATGATCTTGCTATCCAAAGAGGAATGCGCATGCTCTATCAAATTGATAAAATTGATAAATCCACTTTTGAATATTACCGTGAGCTATACTCACCTTGTGGGTCGATTGCAGCCATTTATCTTTGGGATATATCAAGTGGGAAATACGGACATATTGATCCAAAAACAAAAAAGTAATTTAAAAGTGCTTCAAATGAAGCACTTTTTTTATATCCAGTTTTATCTATATAATTATAACTGGTGCAGTTTACTAATTGTCGGCATTTCGGTCAATTTAAAATTTGATGCGTTAATCCAATAAGAATTAATTCCTGAATGCTCATTACTTTCTGGGTTTGTAAAATAGAGTTCAGATACTCCTTTTACTTCTACTCCTAGTAAACTTGTGATTTTAATATTAATTTTTAATTTAGAAAACTCATTAATGTTTTGCTCATCAAAAAAGTCAATATCTTTATCCACAATCAAATTAATAATCATTTGTCTTTGCTTTGTGTATTCATCATAGAGGATGAAAGCAATTGTTTCACCTGATTCATCATGGGATACAAAATAATAATCCCTACCATTTCTTTCGAATTTCAATTTTTCAATTTTTATTGAAGAAACAACTTTTCCTTCAACAACTACAAAAGGAACTTTAAGGGAGAAAAACAAATATTTATTTGTATTTTTTAAGACATCTTGATAGTCAATACCTTCTTCAAAAATATGATATGAAAGATTATTGCGACCCAAATATTTTTGAATATAACGATTAGATTCAACATAAATATTCATTTTATCTTTAAATTCAATAATTGAATAATTATTTGAAGCGAACTGCAATTCTCTAAAAAGTTCTGCACGTTTGTTTAAGTCATCATTAATTCGACTCGCATTCTTATTATTTTTATATACTAAATAACTAAAAGCAGATGTTGAGCAGAAAGAAGCAAATGATATGAAGATGGCGGTAACCCTTGTTGCCATTTCATCAACAATCATTGCTAACTCTCTACCAAATATTAAAAACATTAATGAAGAAAAAAATACAAATAAGCTTGCTATTAAAACAATTAACGCTAATTTTCTTTCTTTATTTGCCATCTTTACTTAATTTATCACTGAATGTAAATATTCTATCTACAGGGATTGAAAACATAAATCCAGTTGAGGATTTTGCTTTTCCATTAATTACTTCTTTAACTGCTTCTACAACTTTATCAACGAGTGCTTCATTTTTTAAAACTGTGAAGATTGTTTTATTATAATTATTTCCTGTTCCTTGAATAATCGTCTTTAATGCTCCAAATAATGGAATATGTTCGACTTCCCCCTCAACGATTGCTCCGGCCATACCTTGACTGTCAATCATTGTTGCTCCTTTAACACCTAAATCAACAAATCTAGCTAAAACATCGTTTAGGTACTTTGTATCATTTAACACGATAATTAATACATACATATTTAAATCCTCCTATGCTTCCTGAATTACACCATTAGGTGCATCTACAGCAGTATCGTTAATATCCTCAATCAAGTCAAGTCCATTTACTTCATTAGCTTTTGTAATTGCTATTTTCGCAAATATCGGACCTGTAATTTCATATATCAATACACTGAACATAATAATTGTGTTTATCGCCACAGAATATTGAGGTAATTGTCTAGTAACAATAACCGACAAACCAATTGAGACTCCTCCTTGAGGGAGTAATGCTAAACCTAAATACTTTTGAACTACAGGTTCAGCCTTAGTCCATTTAGCTCCAACCCATGCTCCAAACATTTTTCCAATTGCACGAGCAAAAACATAAGCTATTCCCATTAACCCAACTGTAGCAAGAATTTTAATATCTAAACTTGCTCCAGCTAATGTGAAGAATAATAAGTATACAGGTGCAGAGAAATCATTAACTGACTTAAATACCCTTTCTGGTCTCTTAACAAAGTTAACAACCATTACACCTATCATAATATTTACAAGTAATGGTGATAAACCTAGAAAATTTGATAAGCCCGTAGCAATTCCAATTGCTCCAAGAGCAATAACTTGATTATCTGAATTAATCTTTGATAGGCGGTAAATTAGAGCTAATATTAATCCTAACCCAATTCCTAAAAGAATTGATCCACCAACCTCAATTAAAGGTTTACTAATCATTTGCCATGCAGAATATTGAACTTGACTTACTGACATTACTGCTAAAGATATTGAAATACCAAAAACAACGATCCCATAAACATCATCAAGAGCTACAACAGGTAAAATCGTTTTTGTAAGCGGTCCATGAGCACGATATTGACGCATAACTAGTAGCGTCGCAGCAGGTGCCGTCGCAGCTGACATTGAAGCAATAACAATACTGAATGCAAATGGTTGATTAAAAATAAAAAACATTACAACAAATACTAAAACAACAGCTCCAACTACTTCAGTAAGGGTAATAATCAAAATCTTTTTACCCATCTTTTTAATTTCACTAAAAACAAATTCACTTCCGATACTAAAAGCAATAATCGCTAATGCAAAATCACTAATAATACTAAACTTCGCACTATCATCAGGCATAACGAATTTTAATAGTGAAGGCCCTATAAGTAACCCTGCAACTAAATAACCCGATACATTTGGAAGTTTAAAAATTCCAGCAATTTTTCCCCCGATAATCCCGGCACACAAAACTATACTAATTTGAAATAGTATATCCAACAACAATCCCCCTCTATTTTTTTGATTAAGCGATTGTTATGACTTTATATATGATATAAACATAAAAAAAGAACATAACCAACTACAAAAAGTTTCGCTATGAACTTGATGAACTCCTATGAGGTTAGCTGACGGATTAGGGCACTCAAGTAGCCCTTCTTGAAATTCAAGATTCACCCCTAAAATTGGGTCCCCCACTAAAGATTATTATTCGGAGATATATCTAATTATATTATACCATACTTAAAATTATACGCAAGATAATTCGGTAAAATGTAGCAAAATGAAAATTTAACAATAATTTTACAAGGTAATACAATCAAAAATCAATAAACTTTAACTTTATAATTAATTTATTTAACAAGGCAAACTTGATTGTAAAAAGTTTTACCAAAACATTTTATATAGAAATTATTACATAGATTAATCAGATATATTAATGATAATCGCTGTATTACTATCCTTTAAGTATGCTACTTTAATTCTTTTTCCTTGAGCAACGCGAGCTAACCCCGCACCATAAATTCTATTAGGTGTAACTAAATCCTTTGTAATTCCATTGTCATCTATAAATCTAACTTTTATTCCAAAGAATGCACCAAAGCCTGTAGTTTCAACATAGTCTGTTTCCACAATTATATTATTGATATTCTTCAAAATATTAATAATTCTTATTAAATAATAAATTATGAATGGCATAAATAAAGCAACAAAGACAAGTCCAACAATCCATCCTAAATCTTCAATTGATAATGAAAATGCTATAAAAAGAGCAGCAGCAATCACAACAAAGGAAATAAATAAAATTAAATTTAATCTAAATTCAATTCCATTCAATATTATTTTTCTATTGCTTTTCATGTATAACTCCTTTTCCTTAATTATTTATATGAACGATCTTTAATTTATTTATGAAGATTTTAACTTAATTAGTTCTTCTACTTCATCATCATAGTAAACAATATAATTTATTCCATCTATTTTACACATATAAAATAATCGATATTTAAAATTATCCATATCTCGTCCTATAATATGAAGATTTATACCACTTAAATAGCCATTAAGAAATTCCCGGGTTAACTCTGTTTGTGATAGCTCTTCAAATGCTAATATTATCCTATCTAAAGAATATGGCAAATTGCTTTCAAAAACAAAATCATCGTATGGTTCATACACATTATAAACCTTTACATAATCAACATTACCTTTTCTTATCAAATAGACCCCATAGGATAATTCATCTCAATATTTATTTTGCAAATCATTTAATTTTAATTCATCCTCTTCAGAAATTACATTGCTTATAAGTAAATCCATATGAGATATTCCATGTCTAAACGCGATGCAAGTTTCATCGAATTCATAAGTTGAACCTTTATTAGGTGAAATTGAAGAGACGTTCTCAATTTTTTGATTATTAACTTTTAGAAAAACAGTTATTGATATCGTTAAAAATATAAGAAAAACTATTAGGTATTGTGTAACAATACTAAACTTGCGCTTATTACTTTCATCTAGAGGCCTATTAAAATTCCTTTTATAAAGAAAATAAACCACCAAAAACAAAGCAACAAATATAGTAACTATTAAAACAACACCTAAAATGTTATTTACCATGGCTTACCTCCTAAAACATAAATATAGGGTTGTACATTTTAAAATGATTACTAGTTCTATTATATTCATATACTTGAATAATTCAGTACAATTGTAGCATTATTAAAATTGATTGTCAAATTTAAATCAATTGAAATTGTTTATTATTTTTTGCCAGTAAATAATTAAAAAACTATGAAATTGCCTTACTAGCAAATCATAGTTTAAATTGACTTTATTTGTTTCTAATTAAAAATTCTTGTTATTATTATATGTCCTAATACTTGAATAATCTGTCGTAGATTTAGATTTACGATTACCATAATTATTATCTTTCTTCGCGTAACTCTTCTCTGTACGTTTACTTGAGTTTTTATCTCCATATGAATAATCTTTGCTGTTTCTACCTCTTGATTTATAATCATCATTTCTAAAAGTCTTACTACTATCATTAAATGGTTTTTTTGGTTCTACAGTTCTAGAATCTTCATTATTTCTTTTTCCATATTGTTTATAGTCATCGTGCTTCTTAAATGGTCGATCACCATATGTGCACTTATTATCTTTTGCACCAAATGAATTATCATCTTTTTTAAAAGTTTTGCGACTATCATTAAAAGAATTTCTTGATTCTACAGTTCTAGAATCTTCACTATTTCTTTTTCCATATTGTTTAAAGTCATCATGTTTCTTAAATGGTTTATCACCATATGTACGCTTATTGTCTTTTGCACCATATGACTTATCATCATTTCTTCTATTAGTTGGTTTATATTCACCATTAGAAAATGATTTTGCGTTATCATTAAAATCATTAGTTCTATTGTTTCTTGATCCATCTCGATCTTTTCGATCTCTTGATTTATAATCTGTTGTTTTTGAGAATGGTTTTCTATCTGTAGTTTGATCTGTAAATGATTCGTTTTTTCGATCATTATTATTTTTTGAATCACTAGTTTTGGTTTTAGAACCTGTTTTTGCTGGTGATTTCTTTTTAATATACTCTGGAAGTGTTGGTGTAACTGCAATTTCAATTTTCATTCCAATATGTTTTTCAATGTCTTTTAGTAAACTTGCTTCTTCAGGACTACAGAATGTAATTGCTGCTCCATCTTCTCCTGCTCTACCAGTTCTACCGATACGGTGAATATATGTTTCAGGAACATCTGGTAAATCATAATTAATTACATGGGATAATTTTTCAATATCAATTCCCCTTGATGCAATATCAGTAGCCACTAATACTCTTAAGTCTTTTGTTTTGAACTTACGTAGAGCAAATTCTCTTGCTGATTGTGACTTATTTCCATGAATTGCTTCAGCTGCAATGTTTTCTTCTTTTAGTCTAGTTACGATTTTATTAGCACCATGCTTAGTACGTGAAAAAATTAGTGCAGAATCGATTTTATTATCTTTTAATAATTCAACAAGTAAATCTGCTTTTTGTTGTTTACGAACATTATAGACAACTTGATTGATTACATCAATTGTTTGGCTTACAGGAGTAATAGATAATTCTACAGGATTTGTTAGAATCTCTTTAGCCAAGTTTATAATTGACTTTGGAAGTGTTGCTGAAAAGAGCATTGTTTGACGAGTGGTTGGGATTTTACTTGCAATTTTTTGCACATCATTAACGAATCCCATATCTAGCATACGATCGGCTTCATCTAAAACAAAAAAATCGACTTGATTTAAAATGATAAATCTTTGTTGCATTAGATCTAATAATCTTCCTGGAGTTGCAACTAAGATGTCAACTCCTGCATTTAATGCTCGAGTCTGTGATCCCTGTGATACTCCACCAAAGATTACAACTGTTTTTAAGCCAAGATATTTACTATATCTTTTTATATTATCACCAATTTGGCTAGCCAATTCTCTTGTTGGTGCTAAAATTAATGCTTTGATTGCTGGTTTCTTCCCGTCATTAGTTTTGTTATTAAACAACTGTTGGATTATTGGAAGTGAAAAAGCAGCTGTTTTTCCTGTTCCCGTTTGAGCTGTCCCTAATAGGTCTTTTCCTTTTAATAGGACAGGTATTGCCTTCTCTTGTATTGGCGTCGGATTATCATATCCTTCTAAATTTAAAGCCCTTAGAATAGGCTCAATAATATTTAATTCAGTAAATGTCATTTATTTTTCCTTTCTGATAACATTTTATATAATAGTCAAACAAAAAAGTTTATCGACATAGGATAAACTTTATATAGTAAATATATATTATTTAAACTTTAATTCCAGATAAATTCATTCTTAGTATTATTATATACTTATATTATACCTCATGAAAATGGAAATGGAAATTTTTTTTATTTTTTTACAATCCCTATCTTAATTACTTACATATAATCCTCTCTAAGGATTGCATACAAGACGATGTTAATGAATTCTCCACGGTTGTTAACTGCACCTTGGCGGAGTATACCTTCGCGGATCATTCCTGATTTTGCCATTACTCTTCCTGATGCTGAGTTTTTTACATCATGGTAAGCAGTAATACGATTAACATTAACTTTCATAAATAGATATTTTATAACGTCTTTTAGGGCTTCGGTCATATATCCTCTACCCCAAAAGTCATGGGCTAGACAATATCCAATTGAGCAACTGCTATTCCTTGTGTTAACATTAACACAAGCAATGGAACCAATTACTTCATTACTACCTTTAACTGTAATTGCCCACATATATATATTAGTTGAATTATATGATTCTACCCAATTATTAAGTAATGCTTCGGTTGTTTCAATATTTTTGTGGGGAGTCCAAGTTAAAAATTTTGTGACTCTTTCGTCATTACAATAGTTATTAAACATTGATTTTGCATCATCTATCTTAAAACGTCTTAGTATTAACGATTCAGTTTCAATCTCTTCTGTTCCAATATCATTTAGCATAAATAGCCTCTTTTTACCATATTATTATTTATGATAATGTATTTTATCAATTTTATAGTTTTTATCTACATCAACAACACATGTTTCGTTGATGATTTTTAAATTTTTACTTTCATCTAAATAAGCTAGAAAGCCTGGGCAATATAGTTTATTATTAAATGCTCTAGCATTATATGGATCAAATCCTGCAAGTTGATAATTTAAATCAGTAAGATTATGATTACATTTTATTAAATATCTAAAAATCATATCTTCATTTTCTTGATTATGTTTTTTAATTAAACGTTTAATATCTTGGTCTTCATTAATGAAATAATAATCTCTTACATTATAACGTCTAGCAATCATTTCATCGACTGTAGAATCCGTGCTTCCGATTTTATGACTAAAATTAATATTATTCTTTTCTGCAACTAAGCATACTAAAGCTCCAATATCATAGGAAATCATTCTAATTGGTAATAGGTTTTCCTTATTAGTAATTCTACTTGCTAATCTTTCTATTTTCGCATTATATTTCTTTTCATCTAATAATGCCAATGCTTTAGTTTCAATATACTCAGCCATTCCCTCAATTACTTCTACATTTGTCTCATAAATAAATTCATAAGGGAAATGATCTTTACGATATGCTCGCATTGATAAAAACTCTTTAAAATCATCTTCTTTAAAGTTCTTGATTAAAGACTTCAATAATAAGTTTTCTTGAAATTTAATTGTAAGGTTTTTAATAGAATATTCATATTTGAATATTGCTTCATTTTCATCGGGCCAACGTTTTTCATTCATTTCTTTTTGATATGCATGGAACATTTCATGAATTAATTTTGATGTCAATACATCAATATCAATTCCTTCAAGGGCTTCAACTTTCCAAATAGCAATAATTTGATCATTGTATTCAATCGCTGTGTTGCCTAAGAAGTTTTCATTCCAAGGAATTATCTCGTCTTTTAAGAATATTTCTTCATTATTATAAAGAGCGAAATCAAATCTATGGAACCCTTCCCATAAATCAGAAAAATTGATTTTATCAATAACAGCATTAAGTTTAGTATATAAGTCTCTCATACTTTCACCTCTTCTCCACTATTATAACATTTTTAATTCAGTTTGTAAAAGGGAATAGGGAATTAATAAAGAATAACTACATATATTGAATTAGGAGGATTTTATGAACAGAGTCCATAATACAAAAGAGTTGTTACAGTTACATTTATTTTTCCTGAGGATAATGAAAGAACATTCCTTCTTCTTGGAAGCTTCATTACCATCTAAAAATGCTGATTTAATCCGTGAAGCTAGAAATTTCAACACTAGATATAATGCCTTATTGAAAGAAGCTTTGCAATATGCTAATGGTGTTATTCCAATGAGAAATGATGCAGTTACTGAATTTACATTTAACATTGAAGAAAAAACGGAACAATTAATTGGTGTTCCATTTGATAAAGAAATTACAACGATGGAAATGAACTTTCCAACTGTAAAGAAAAATCAAAAGCAAAATGAAGTTGATTTAACAAACTTCAATAACCGTGTTATTAGCTTGACTGAAAATCTTGTGCGATTTAAAACAAAACTATTGAATGGGGTTTTAAATTGTTCAATATTTACGACTAACTATCCTCAGTTAATTATTCATATTAGGTCTGAAGCGTTAGAATATATTAGGCTAATTAAAAACCAAGGCCCAAAGTATGTTCCAGATAGAGATGTTGATCAAGAAATATTCTGGAATAACATCATGGGTGAGCATGCGGCATTTATAAGAGGCCTATTGGACCCTACTGAAGAAGATCTTATGAAAATCGCTAATGATTTTGCGGTTGATTATGAGAACTTAAATAAGCAAATTTCATCCAATTTAAGTAATGAGGAAGAGGCAACATCTTCAAGTAAAGAATTAACGGAAGAAATTGCAGGATTCAAAACACAAGCTACAAGCGGATTATTGAAATGTGGAATTAGATCAGCTATAATTCCATTACTTGGTGACCATGTATTGCGTGAAGCAAATCACTATAATCATTTATTAGATTCTTTCCAAAATAAAACGACAGATTAATGTCGTTTTTTTATTCCTCTATATCGTATATTTCCACAATCACATTAAAAGGGATTGTTACTCTATCGACGATAATGTTATGAAATACTAAATCTATTTGTTTAATTATACCATCAGCTGTATAGAAACGGTTATTACGATAATACTTTATTCTTGTCCTATCACCTTTTTGAAGCTTAGATAGTTTTTCTTCAAGTTCAGCAACTCCATCATCTGTATAAGAAGGCATGACGACTTTTTCTTCTTCAACTTTTTTTAACTCTGATTTCAAACCTTTTAAAGCATCAAAAGGCATGAATTGTTGTCCTTTTTTATTATTCGGCATTATGTCCTCCTATTAATTTATTTCTTTTCTTTGTTGTTGCTGATTCTTCTAAATTAACAACTCGTAACATTGAACTATTTCCATATTTTTCTTTAATATCATTAACTGCATTTAACAGTCTTTTTTCTTTTTCAATTCTTTCAATATCACAGAATAAATCATATTGCTCTTGTGATTCATCTTGAAGGTTTCCTAAACCAAGATTGATTCTTCTAATATTTGCGTTTTTATGGGTTCTTTCTTTATACATTTCTACAAATTCTTTTTGTAAGATTTCATAGGAATTAGTGGTAACAGAAAGTTTTCGTGATCCACCAGTTGACTTTAAATTCAAACTATCATCATAACCAACACCTAAACTAATATGATTAGAAACAAGCTTTTGTCTAATTAAATCTAAGCATAAAAGTTCTGCCATTTCTTTCACAACTACTAATGCTTCTTGATAACTATAATTACGTTCTAAAATTTGACCATTGGATAGTGATTTTGCTTTAGGTTGATACTTCTTAATATCACTGATTTCCGTTGATTCACGACCATGAGCATGGTCAATTAAGAAACTAGCATTAATCCCAAATTCTTTATATAAATCTTCTTCTTTTGCTTTCGATACATCTTCCATCGTTTTAAGACCCATTTTATTTAGTCGCTTAGAAATTCCTGAGCCTACTTGCCAGAAATCTGTTAATGGTAAATGATCCCATAAATCTCTTTTATATATATCTTCATTTAAAAAGGCAATATTGCTATTATTCTTTTTCGCATATATATCTAGGGCAACTTTCGCAAGATATAAATTAGTCCCGACTCCACATGTTGCTGTTAAACCTGTTGTTTCCACAATATCATCAAGAATCATTTGACCAATTTCCATGGCTGATTTTTTATATAACTTATAATAATGTGTTACATCTAAAAATGCTTCATCGATTGAATAGACATGGATATCGTTTTTGTCGATGTATTTTAGGTATACGCCATATATCTTAGCGGCATGATCAATGTATTTTTTCATTCTTGGTTTCGCAATTATATAATTAATATGTGAGGGAATCTCAAATAAGCGGCAACGGTTTCTAACTCCCATTGCTTTCATTTTGCTTGATACAGCAAGGCAGATTGCCCCTTTACCCCTTGATTCATCCGCAACAACTAA
>ENA-UOOR01001964-UOOR01001964.1-fermentation-metagenome-genome-assembly--contig:-NODE-1964-length-22290-cov-11.826265_pt1 | contig 22290 bp, 16 predicted proteins | sample MGYA00245780_ERZ724029 | MGnify/ENA primary metagenome ERZ724029 (study PRJEB28704, sample SAMN03018315) | fermentation metagenome | biome: anthropogenic terrestrial biome; feature: soil... | reverse complement strand
GTTTACGCCCTCCTACAAATCAGGCGAAAACGCGTGCCCGAGTGCGGAAGTTGGGTTAAGCTCCTCAAACTCGCGTGCATTCTGTGAGAGCAGTGAACGTGCCCAAACAAGGTCGTCTAGCAGTACATCGCGCAGCTCGCTATGCAGACTCTCCCCGTCCCTCTTGCGGCACTGGTTTGCGTTTCTGTGTGCATTGACAAGAGCAGCCCAGAAAGCGAGTCGTACCTCGGACGGCACACGTTGGTCTGCAAGATAGCCCCTGACCTGATTGAGAATGCCTTGCCGGGCCTTCCATGCCGGACTGCCGGGCAGAATGACGAGGCTACCGATGTTGAGCTTGTCGTCCGCGCTCCACACCTGCTCCCGCTCGAGTTCCAAGTAGGGCTCCAGGAGAGACTTGAGCCTCCCCTTGGACGTTGGTTGACCAGCAGTCTCAGCAAGCAGGCGACTAACAACGGCGTGTAGCTCGGTTTCGAAATCAGACCAGAACTGAGGACCGCCTCCGATCACTCGCTTCACAAGTTGAGCAGCTCGCTTCGCGTCACCGGGCAATCCGCCGGCACGTCGAGCAGCGATGTCAACCTCTGCCTCCACTAGTGCGCACAGCTCCCCAATTACCTGCTCGCGCTCGTCCTTCGTCTGTGCTCCCATTGCGGCGTGAAATACGGGCCACGCCAGCGCGAGAACTACATCGTCCTGCCCTACCTGATAACTGTGCGTATTCCGATGAAATCGTCCACAGCCCGTTCACCGAGGCATGGGTCAAACCCCGCAAGGCGGATCGGGACCGCTGTCCTACTGCTTCGATCCAGTGCACAGGCACATGCAGATGCTGTCTTTTCTGTACTCAATTGCCAGCGGCGCATCTGCGTCGATCGCAAGAACCAGAAGCGCGCATAGGAGTGCTCCCATGAGCGTGTACCGCAGTGCGCTATCGTCCATTGCGGTTCCTCCTTTCCTTGGCTGGTTGGTTGGACACGATAGCCATGATAGTGCAAGTTCTCCATCTCGACCCAGCGACTCCTGCTTCACAGGCAGACCAGCAGACTCTTTTTGCTGCTTCTTTGGAGCTGCAAGTGCTCCCAGCCATAACTGGGTCAGGAGACGTCAGCCGATCGGGCGGAGAAGGCGCCGTCTCTTCTGAAGGGCAATCAACAGACACGCGGCCACCCATGATCCCTCACCTCCCGCCGTTCGGATGCCTGAGCATCCGGCATTTGGCCGACCTGAAGCCGCCGATATGCACATGGTGGGACAACCCGCGCGCGGAATCACGATATGGGCCTTCACTCGCAAGGAAATGAGAGAAAATTGCCGAACTCTTCTGGTAGCGGTGGCTTCGCGTGACAGCCCCAACGCTTTGACCGGGAATGTGCTAGTGTGACGGAGACGAGCCCAGCGAAATGCGGAACGGAGGTGCCAGACGTGCTGCAGCGTCAGCAAAATGCGCTGGAGTGGGGGATAGCGCCCTATGGGGTCAATTGGCATGGACACAGTCATGGCCTCATTGCTTGGGGGTGTGGCGGCGGCATTGGTAACAGCAATATTCACGAAAGCGGCTAGCGACAAGAGCATTCGCATAAGAAACATAACATCTGAACGGCAACTGTGGCGTGATCGGCTGCGAGAGCTGGTAGTCGAGGTCAATCGGAATTGCTACTCGGGCTGTGCGCCCGAACTACACGTGCTCAGGGCAGAGCTGGAGGTCCGTCTCAATCCAGGGAATCCCGAGGATAACGGAATCTTGGATTGCCTACGGTGTCTGGCCTACCGCCATGATTCAGCCAAGCTTGATGAGTTTAGCCGGAGAATGGCTATGCTCCTCAAACACGATTACGAGAGGGCGAGGATCGAATCAAGTGCCAGATCTGCAGCAGGCATCTGGGCGTTGCGCGAGGCATTGGCGACACCGATCTGTGTGGTTTCTCTTGTCTATCGGGATCATCCCGACTTGATGGCTGAGCTACCCACCCGGACTATAGTCTTGGGCATGGTCTGGGGTGGACTCGTAGCCCTTCTGGTTCTCCCCGTATCCCGCTTGCTGAGCTACCTCGTTAATGATCTGATGGATGCACTACTGATGAAGGCCAACAAAGAAAAGAAGCCATGTGTTCCCGTACATAAGCTCCGCAAGCATTGTGCTGCATTGCGTGATAGAGCGTTTTGGGTCCCATACTCGCCAGGAGCTCAGACGGAATCGGACGTGTCCTAACGCAGCTGATATGATGCAATTGCTGGCTGGCGGCTCCAGCATGATAGCTAGACCCATACCCAAGGTAATGAAGGCATGACTGACTTCGCGGGACCTGCTACGCTACCAACCCAATGGGCAGAGTCAGATCCAGGACTACAAGGCGATCCGTGAGATGGTTAAGGTCGGTATCAATTGCTTTCCTCCACCGGTCCGCTAACAGTCTATGACTACTGGCAAACGAGGTGCGATGCAGAATGGACAGAATGAACTTGTCGCGGCTGCTGATCCCAAGTCGATTGGGATGCCCGGAGGCATACGCCGCAAGCACTGCCGGCCGCACCGAATTTCAGCGGGACTTTGATCGCGTGCTTTTCTCTTCCGCATTCCGGCGTCTGCAGAGCAAGACACAGGTCTTCCCCTTCCCCGAGACCGCAATGATACACACTCGCCTTACTCATAGCCTAGAAACATCATCTGTTGGGAGATCGTTGGGTACTATCGCTGCCGAAAAGCTGAACAACGGGCGGTGCAGACCAAAAGTTGATCCGCGGAACATAGGCGCGATAGTGAGCGCGGCCTGTCTGGCTCACGACATTGGGAATCCTCCATTCGGCCACTCCGGCGAAAAGGCGATAGTGGAGTTCTTCGAAGGGGAACACGGCCAGGCATTCCTGACTGGAATGACGGATGAACAGAGGCAGGACTTCGTGCAGTTTGACGGCAATGCCATGGGTTTCAGGCTTCTCACGCACAGCAACCCAAAACTGACCAGTGTCAGCGGTGGGTTAGGGCTGACATACCCCACATTGGCCGCGTTCGTAAAGTATCCTTGTTCAGCATCGAACATCGAGGAAGAGGGCCGACGCGTCAGCCGCAAGAAGGCAGGGCTGTTCAGTAGCAGCGTAGAGGTGTATTCGCAGATCGCGCATGTGCTGGAGCTGCCGACCGGGGGTTGCTCTGGGGCTTGGGCGAGGCACCCACTGGCCTTCTTGACGGAGGCTGCAGATGACATCTGCTATACCATAACCGACTTGGAGGACGGGCACAGGCATAGATTGGTTGACCGTGACGAAGTGAAATCACGCCTGCTGGAAATCGCCCTTGTTCACATGACTGAAACTGACCTGAAGAACATGGAGCGCATATACGATGATCGGAACAAGATAGGATATCTGCGCGCAAAGGCCATTAACAGCCTAATATGCCAGGTCGCGGACGCCTTTGATGAGAACGCTGAACAGATCATAAGCGGAGAGTATGATCTGCAACTGACCGATCAGGTGGCGTCTTCCCAAGCTCTCAAGGATATACAGAAGCTGTCCAGAGATCGCATATACTCCCACAGAACCATTCTTCAGATAGAAGCCGCGGGGTTCCAGGTAGTCCCTGGCTTGCTGAACATGTTTCTCTCTGCGCTCAAGTGGCCAGCAAGACCGAGCAGCAAGAAGGTTCGCAGCCTGATCCCGGATGAGTATGTACCAGACCCTGAGAAGAGCCGACATGAGACAGTCATGAGCATTACCGCCTATGTGGCCGGCATGACTGATACCTTCGCCGTTGAGCTGTACCGGAACCTGATGGGATTTCATCTACCCAAGTACTGAGTGGTTTCTAGCACATTTGCCAGCATGACTGCTGCCGCATCCCTGTCTAGACACACGTTATCCGTTGTTGGCCCCATGACCGCCATTGTCAGACTGTCTGTTGTTCAGGTCGAGTCAACGCGCCCTTCTGTGCCATAGTGGTGCTTCGACTGACAATCAGCTATCTGATTCTGACGCTGCTTGACTGATCGCCCGCGCACTTGCCTCAACTCTCGCGACCTTCGCCTGCAGCCCTCGGCGGAGCCACAACCACGCCACAAAGACGGCAGCCAACGTGGTTAGCGCGATCGCACCCGCCCGCTCAGGTTGTCGCATGCCCAGGTATGCGATGCCTATCAGAACACAATCTACGACACCAACGATGAGCGCCACGCGGTCATGTGACAGTCCGCTTCTCACTGCAAGCTGGTAAACGTGGGTGCGGTGAGCTTCCGACCACGGGTGCCCTTTGATGGTTCGATAGACGAGTGTGGCTGTAGCATCCACAACGAACACCGCCATCATCATCGCCCATAGCAGCAATGGCACTGCAGACGCGTTCTCCGAGGCCACAGCGACTGTGGCTATGTAGAACCCGATGAACCCGCTGCCCACGTCTCCCATGAAGATCTTGGCCGGGTGCCAATTCAGGGCCAGGAACCCCACGGACGCCGCGCCCAGTGCGAACATGCAGTAAGCTAGGCCTGTGTGTCCGCTCAGAGTTAGCAGGACCCCGCCGCCCAAGCCTACGCACGCAGCCTGGACCCCGGCAATGCCGTCTATGCCGTCCATGAAGTTGAACAGATTGGCTGACCACACAATGCCTACCACAGCCAAGCATGACAGGATGACAGGAGACGTGAGTGTGACCGAGCCGATCCTCATGGACGGCAATCCGCCCAACATCGCGAGCGCCCAGACGGCTGACGCAAGGTGGACCGCGAACCTCAAGCGTACGCCCAAATGGTGCTTGTCGTCCAGCCACCCTACTAGGGCGACAGCACCTCCTCCCAGCATCAGCGCAAACCCAGTCTTCACTGGAAGACGGTGACTCACGATCAGAACGAAGACTACGGCCAGGGATATGACGACGATGGAAAGCCCACCGCCTCGGGGCGTGGGGATAGTGTGAGAGCTCCGATGATTGGGTATGTCCAACACACCGCCGGCCATCGTGCGTTTCCGCGTGATTGCTGCAATCACACAGGACAAAGACATGAGCGTAATGCAGACCAGTGCTGTCGTAACATCCAACTACAATTACTCCCTTCGCACTTCAGGCCCGCGCAGTGTACGGACTCAGCGAACCCCTTCTTGAGTCTCCGCTAATAGCCTTACTAGTCGTTCCATGAAATCCGTCTTGCGGAAGTGTGCATTGTAGTAGGCCCTTGCATTGGCGCCACAGTCTAGATACCTGCGTCTGTTGTCGGCGAACTCCTTTACGATGGCAGCCAAACCCGCATGATCCTCCGCGTTGCAACATAGTCCACATTGGGCTTCCTCAATAACCATCCGTGTCTCTCCATTTATGGCGCCGATGATAGGTTTACCGGTGGCCATGTATGACTGCACTTTGAAGGGAAGTGTATATGAGAGCATGTCGTCCGCCTTCAGGGTAACAAGAAGGGCATCAGCCATTGAGTAGAATGCGGGCATGTCGGAAGCATGATGATGGCCATGGAAGATCACGGTGTCTAGTCCCATTCCCTTTGCGAGTGACTCACATCTCTGGCGGGCTGACCCATCACCTACAATGTGCCATCTAATATCGTTCCTCTCCTTCAGCTCGTGAGCTGCCATGACGATAGTCTCCACGCTCTGCAATTCACCAATGTTGCCAGCGAACAGCACGTCAGTTGTGCCGCTGTCGTCTGCCTTGGTCGGAACGTCCCCAAGGGCATCATCAGCATATACTGGAAGGTACGTAATGTCCCCGTCGTACCCGATGATGCCACGGAAGTACTCATCGAACATGCGTGAACTGATCGCGATTCTATCTGCTCGGCTGTAGATCCATCTACTCATGCCCAGCACCAGCCTGTAGACCATCGATTCACGAGCTATGCCGCCGGCCACGACACTCTCAGGCCACAAGTCTTGGCAATAGAGCACCACAGGCTTCGCCGTCAGCGTTCTCAGGAACAGAGCGGGAAATGCCATCGTTATGGGCGACAGCTGGTAAACAAGGATCACATCAAAGTCTCGTTCAAGGAATGCTGACCTGATCGTGGAGCTCAGAGCAAAAGTCACGTAATTGATGGCCAGCCGAAGAGCGCCTCGTCCGCGCCCAATCAGGGGGGCTCTCACTATCCTCACTCCGTTGACCGTTTCGCAGCGTCTGCGCCCCCACCTGTACTCGCTACTAACCACGCCGGAAGGGTAGTTCGGAAGTCCGGTTAGTACGGTAACCTCATGTCCCATAGTCGCAAGCTCAAAGCAAACATCATTGACCCTAAACTGCTCCGGGTAGAAGTACTGACACACAACAAGTATCTTCATCTGCGTGTGTCGCACCTTCTGGCTGAAGCCAAATATGCGCCAACCTCATCCTGAATTCCCGTCTCAAAAGGCACCGAAGAATAGCCGAAATCACGTGCAGCATCACCATAGTGGAATGCCTTGTCTTCCTGCATTCTCAGCACCTGCTCCACTGAGATTATGGCGTTTCTGTCCAGTGCATTGTACACTTTGGCAGCCGCCACAGAAGCCCACAGAGGGATCTTGACAATCACCGTATTGCGCCCGAGCGCCTGCGACACGGTGCGAACAATATCGATGTATGGTAGTGCGTGCTCACCCGGTAGGTTGTACTCCTTGTTCAGTGTCGAACTCCTATTGCAGATCGTATCGTAGTAGGCATTTCCCAGGTCACGAGCGTGTACAGGCTGCATGAGGTTCTCTCCTGATCCAAACATGGGGAAGAACTTGTGACGATAGGGGTAATCCACAAGCCTATACATGTTGCGATCTCTTGACGAACCGTATATCATAGTGGGCCGAAGGACGGTGATGCCAATTCGGTCTCTCATCCTAAGAATGTCGTCCTCGATCTGGATGTACTCAGCCGACGCACTCTTGTACTTCGAGTACCGCCCCGTCGTATGAACGAGAATTACCCACTCAACGCCGTTGCGCATTGCGGCATCCACAACGGTCCTCGAGTGCTTTATTGACGCTACATGTAGGACAACCCTGGCGCCTTCCATTGATTTCGTCACTAGGTTTTGATCGTTGAGGTCTCCCGCCACCTTCTCGATTGCCAGGTTGCTGCTGTCAAGGTGCGACGTATCGCTATGCGGACGGACCAGACATCTAGTCCTACCTGCATATTGTTCACGCTTGAGCCTTTCCAACAGCCAGTAGCCCGAGTGACCAGTTGCTCCTGTAAGATACAGCACTGTACGTCCTCCTAATCGGGATTGTGCCATACATATCGCCTGACGTACCCAGTATAGCTGGCGATTATCCTAGCGACCTTCTCAGATACATTGGGAACCGCGTAATCCTCAACCACGCGGTGGAAACGGTGTTCTTTTCTGCGCTGATCTGTCACCAACTCAAGTCCTCTTAACACGTCTTCGAGGTTCAGACCCGTCAGTATCACCGCTGCTTCTTCCATGCCCTCCGGACGTTCATGCGCATTGCGTATGTTGAGCGCGGGGAAGTTCAGTATTGATGACTCCTCAGTGATTGTGCCACTATCAGAGATCACAGCCCGAGATGAAGTCTGCAGCTTTACATAATCGCTGAAGCCTAGAGGTCGAACGAGCTCAATCAGGGGGTTCAGCTGGACACCCTCCGCATCCATTCGTTTCCTGGTGCGGGGGTGAGTTGATACAATCACACGCTTGCCGTATTCAGCCGCTAGCCCATTGAGCAAGTCAACCAACTTCCGAAACTGCCGGCTGTCGTCGATGTTCTCCTCACGATGTGCACTGACGACGAAGTAGTCATATTGACGGAGGCCAAGCCTGTCCAATACGTCCGAAGCGTCAATCTTGGGTCTGTAGTGTGATAGCACCTCATACATCGGGCTGCCTGTCTTGATCACCCTGTCAGGGGACAGCCCTTCGCGCAGCAAGTATTCGCGAGAGATAGTGCTATAAGGCATGTTGATGTCACTGATGTGGTCCACTATCCGCCGGTTTATCTCCTCCGGCACTCTTTCGTCGAAGCAACGGTTCCCGGCTTCCATATGAAACACCGGAATCTTCCTTCGCTTGGCTGCAATCGCTGCTAGGCAGCTATTTGTGTCCCCCAATATCAGAACAGCGTCTGGCTTGACCTCCGCCATTACCGAGTCAGATCGGGCAATAGCCAAACCAATGGTCTCTGCCGGCGTGCTGCCTGCCGCGTCTAGATAGTAGTCAGGCTGCCTGATCTCGAGGTCCTCGAAGAATATCTGGTTCAGCTCATAATCGTAGTTCTGTCCAGTGTGGACTATGGTATGGCCCATATACCGGTCCAGCGCAGCCATTACCCTGGAAAGACGTATTATCTCCGGACGGGTTCCGACTATTGTCATGACTCTAAGCTTGCTCATTGCCTCACCTCGCGGTAGTACGTGTCGGGCCGGTTCGGGTCGAAAACCTCGCTCGCCCAAAAGATTACCACCATGTCAGTGGATCCCACATTCTCGATGGAATGAGTGTAGCCGGGCGGGATGTCTGCAACCCTGAAGTCTTCACCTGACACTTCTATCTCAACTATGTCTCCGGTGCTCAGATGCCTCAGCCGGATAATCCCCGTGCCCTCAACTACGAAGAACTTCTCAACCTTGGTGTGGTGGTAGTGGTTGCCCCGGGTTATCCCAGGTCTGGTTCTAGAGACAAAGACTTGACCTATGTGCGGTGATTTGATGAACTCAGCAAGAGCGCCCCGGGCATCAGTCTTCTGCTCAAGATCGTATGCCAAATCGCCACCATCCAGGTATGAGAGGTAAGTGGCATACAGGCAGGCAGTGAATCGGTCTGAGAGCTCAGGAAGCACACACGTCCTGCGACTGTCACGGAAAGACCGGATAGTCTCTGCCAAGTCACCAAGCCTGACGGTAAACCCTTGGATTTCTTCGGCAAAGCGGAAACCCGGAGTTGTCGACCTGCTATTAATCTCGTCTAGGAGCGATGCAGCTACATCGTCCACATAGACGAGTTCCAATTCTCTATCAGGATCCGCTATCGTGACGGGCAAGTCCCGTGCAATGTTATGACAGAACGTTGCTACAACTGAGTTGTAGTTGGGGCGAGACCACTTGCCAAAGATGTTCTTGAAGCGGAACACAACGGTCTCTGCGCCGGACTCGTCTGCAAACTTCTTCAGTTCTTCCTCCGCCCGTTGCTTGCTGATGCCGTAAGGACTATCTAGTTCTGCTTGGATTGATGAAGACATGATGATCTTAGGAGTCTTGTTGGCAGCACGAAGTGTATCACATATTGATCTTGTGAAGTCGGCGTTCCCAACCATGTACTCATCGGGAGTCGGGGGCCGGTTTACACCAGCAAGATGCACAATGACATCGGCTATGTACAGTCCCTTGTCGAGGTCGTCTCTCGGATCGTCCACGTCATATTCTAGAACGCGTATGTCATCACGTCCAGAAAGCATCTGGATCAGATTCCTGCCCAAAAACCCTCCGGAACCAGTTACGAGAACCGTCTTCAATGTTGCCACTCCTCAAGTTCCTTCTGGACATATTCCAGTCTCAGCAGCATCTCAGCAAGTTCATCTACTGACAATCGGCGCGTGTTATGCGAGTTGTAGTCAGTCGCCACGGTGATCTTCTCATGCCCCGCCACGAAGTACTTGTCATAGTTCAGATCCCGGTTATCTGCCGGAATACGGAAATAGCCTCCGAGGTCCTGTGCTCTCGCCATCTCCTCGCGATTCACCAGGGTCTCATAGACCTTTTCGCCGTGCCGTGTACCTATGATCTTGATTGGGTTAGGAGCACCAAATATCTTCTTAAGGGCCAGTGCAAGCGTCTCTATTGTTGCAGCCGGTGCTTTCTGAACAAAGATATCTCCGGGCTCTCCATGCTGAAATGCATACACCACTAGATCTACGGCATTATCTATCGACATCATGAATCGAGTCATCTCAGGATCGGTAACAGTGATTGGGGCCCCCGCCTTGATCTGTGATATGAAAAGAGGTATCACGGATCCGCGTGATGCCATCACATTGCCATAGCGGGTTCCACACAGGACTGTGCCGCGATGTGCCGCCATTCTGGACTTGGCGATCATCAGCTTCTCCATCATCGCCTTGGAAAGTCCCATCGCATTCACAGGGTAGACAGCCTTGTCGGTACTGAGAACTACCATTCTCTGCACTTCGGCATCGACGGCGGCAGACATGACATTCTCTGCGCCGATCGAGTTGGTGAGCAGTGCCTGCATAGGGTAGAACTCGCACGAAGGAACCTGCTTCAGTGCAGCTGCGTGAAAGACGTAGTCCGCACCGGCCAGTGCATCGCCGAGACCATTGGGATCGCGAACGTCGCCGATGTAGAACCGTAGTCTATCATCCCGATACTGCAACCTCATGTCATGCTGTTTTTTCTCATCCCTGCTGAATACCCTGATCTGCCCTATGCATGTGGAGAGGAATCTTCTGATCACAGCATTGCCAAACGTACCTGTTCCACCCGTCACTAGCAGAGTCTTGGCGGCAAATCTTCCCGAACGCCCCGACTGGCTGGTTTTGCCTATATGGAGCATCAGTATCTCTCCTCTCAAGAAGCGGCGAACAATGCAGAATGTGACCAGTCGAAGGGACTAAGCGTATGGTGCCGCCGCAGCCTTTGCTCCCAGGTCATGGACCTGCACGAGCATGTTGACAGTCTCTTACGGTGCTCACTCTCTAGCGCAATACAGGGCTTCGAGTCGCTCACCAACACCCAGACGCTTCACCCGATAGCCTTCGGTATCCCAGCACTGGTCGAAGAACCCACGGGTATCCAGAATCCACGGGAGACTTCCAGGGACTATGTTGCGCACACGACTCGGTGTGATCTGGGCCCTGTATACATCATGATCAGTGATCATGACCAGAATGTCTGCCTCTAGGACGATCTGGTCAACGCTTGCCTTCGAATACCGCTCGATGTATGGATCATGGATGATCACATCATAGCCACGGTTTCTCGCAAGATCAGCAATCCTAAGTGCCAGGCTTTCACGCTCATCACCAACGTTTGGTTTGTATGAAGCCCCTAACAGGCCAACTGTATGTACATGCTTGCCAACGCGTGTCGCTTCCTCGACCAGCATGTCAAGTAACGTGAGAACATGGGACGGCATTCCGGAGTTGACCTCTCTAGCCATCCTGATGAGCTGCGCTTGCTCAGGAGCCGACTGCATGATGAAATACGGATCTACCGCAATGCAGTGTCCGCCAACGCCTGGCCCCGGTCGAAGGAAGCTAACGCGCGGATGCCGATTGGCAAGGTCTATGGCGTCAAAGACGTTCACACCTAGCTGCTCCGCAATCAGTGCGAATTCGTTGGCCAACGCAATATTCACGTCTCGGAACGTATTCTCCATGAGCTTCACAGTCTCAGCGGTTGTCGCATCAGTGCCAACTATCGACCCTGTCACAAAAGTCCTGTAGAACTCAACTGCTCGTTGGGTCGCTTCGGGACTTACTCCCCCGACTATCCTATCATTGCTCCTCAGTTCGCGCAGGATGTCCCCGGGAAGAACGCGCTCTGGGGCATGTGCAACCAAGATGTCCATCGCGCAGTCCAGCCCTGTCTCGCTTTGCAGCGTACTACACACAACATCGGTAGTCGTCCCCGGAGGAACAGTTGATTCCAGAATCACCAGACCCCCCGGCTTGACGAAGGATGCTATGGATTGCACAGCATGTTCCACGTATGAAAGATCTGCTGTTGGAAACGGCGAAACACCTAGTGAGGCCAAATCCGCCGTATCTGCTATTGCCTGTATTTCGAGGCAGAACTCGTCAAGTTGCCTCATTCCACCGTGTTCGGCGGCGGAAAGGTCACGCTTTGTGAAAGGCCTATTAGTTGCACTGCTGTGATCTCTCAGGGGTGTGGGTACCGCTATCACGAATACATCAGACACTGCGGGGCGCTTCGAAACGCGAAGATGCCCTAGTGAGAGTACACGCTGCGCCAGCTCCGTAAGCCCGGCTTCGTTGACTATGTGAAGCACTCCGTTACTCAACTGCTCTATCAAGTCCGTGTTGACGTCGACTCCCAGTACTTCGTGGCCTGCCTCTGCCATCACACAGGCTGTTGGAAAGCCAATGTACCCCAGGCCAATCACGCATACTTTCATGATTTCGTGCCGTCCTTTCTTTCTCATACCTCGAGTACCAGCTTGCTCCAAACCGATCAGAGAAGCAGTGCTCACCCTCCCCCCCCGAGATCCTAGCACCGTTACGTTGCTTGATGATTGAGCTGAACTGCGAATCTGTCAGATTGACTGGCATTCAGCCCGTCGACACAGGGTAGAGACCAGGAGGAAGCGAGCCAGTGCCATTCCTTGAGCTGATGCCTCAGTGAGCAGGGCCGCGTCCGTCCCTGTGTCGAGACAACCTCTACGTGAACTGGCTCTCCTCATGGCCTGAGTAGCAGCGCGACACGTGAGTGTTCGCATGTCGCAAGGTTGCCGGAGATCGGAGGACCATGGGATGGTCCTGTGGCTCTCTATCTAGAACATGTCACAAAGAAGTTGCACACCGCACGCTTCTAGCATGCGATTCCGCGATTATCTCGGTACGCTCATAGGGCTGCCGTCATTCTCACACGCTTCGTTCCAGGGCAGTACGGATTTTCGAGGCTTGGACGACGGTCCACAGTAGAGTCCAGTACATCCTTTTTCTGTTGTTCAGAGGAGATCCACCCTGGACGCAGTTTGGAGAGGACGTCGCACCAAGTCAGAACGGCATTCCTAGTCCTCGCCAATGCTCTGGTTGCCATCCCGGCCTATCAACCATTCAACCGGCAGTTCACTTCCTGTACGCAGGGAGTCCAGTATTCGGAAGGTGGCCAAGGTTGCGCATACCAGCTGATCGAATGGGATAGGCTCAGCTCCAGACCCTAGAACCGAGTTGATGAAGGCAGATATCGCTCCTCCCTGCCCCTTATCCTGTCCACGCCCTCCCAAGACTGTGATGTTGGAGTGTATTGCGCATCTTGCTCTGCGGAAATCCTCAATAATGAAGGTTTTGCCAGATCCGCAGATCTCTACGTATTCCTTGGGAATCGCTGCGTCTCCTGTGCTGAAGTAGGCAATAGTGCCCAGCGAACCATTCTCAAACGAGATCGCGATTACGAGGTTGTCGTCTGCGGGCGTACCGACCGATACTGCACCAGCTGAGGCATACACCTTTGTGGGCTTTGAGCCGCACAGGAACTGCAGCATATCCACGAAATGACATACCTCGCCGACAACACGACCGCCCTCCCTCGGGTCGCGGACCCAGTGGTCTTGGGAGAGTGTGCCGGCATTGACGCGGTATACCATTGACAGGGGGCCGGATTGCGCTCCGAAGAACCTCTTAGCCTCGACCACAAGCGGGGCAAACCTTCTGTTGAACCCGACCATCAAATGTCTGTCTGATTCATTGACTGCATTGACCACGCGTCTGAGCTCTTGTTCGCTGACTGCAAGAGGTTTCTCAACAAATACGTGCTTCCGTGCAGCAAGAGCACTGATGGCAAGCTCCGCATGCAGACTGTGTCGAGTGGCTATCAATACAGCCTCAATGTCCGTATCTTCAAGTATCCTTTGGTTGTCCGTTGCGCAGAATCTGAAGCCGAACTTCTGCGCTATGTGTTTCGCAGTGATGCCGGTGGCAGTAGAGACACCCACCAGATCAACGTTCTGCATCTTCGAAAGCCGCGGGAGTAGCATGGAGTTTGCGTAGTTGCCTGCGCCAATTACGCCGACTCCTACACTCGTCCCTTGGGCGACTCGCCGCTTCTCTGTGGGTATCTCCACTTTTCGGTTTGTGGTTGCCCCGAGATAATACGTGAACACCACCCCAAGACACTCGTCACTATCCTGAGACTGAAGGGTTTCGTATGCTCGCTCGGCTTCCAGGATTGGGTACCGGTGAGTCACTAACTGGCCTGGACTCACCTTGCCATCGCCAACAAGCTGAAGAAATGTCTCCATGTTCCTACGCTCAGTGAACGGAACATAGGCATGGGGATAGTCAATGCCCTTCTCCTCATAACTGGAGTCGTATCGCCCAGGCCCATAGGACATCGAAATTCGGTATTCGAGCTCTCTGGGATAGTATGTTGCCCTGGGAATATGCATTCCCACATCCCCTACGGCTACAACTCTGCCCTTGCGTCGTGAGATCTCCCCAGCGAGCTCGGTGGGAGCATTTGACCTGGTAGCAGCCGTGATCAATACGGCATCGGCTCCTCGCCCTGAAGTCAGATCCATGACCACCTGATTGAGAGTATCACTAGCCGTCACCACAGCGGCGTCAGCCCCAAGCTTCTGCGCTATTTCTACTCTATGAGGATCTATGTCGGTACCAACTACTATACAGCCAGCAGCTTTGATTATCTGAACGGCAAGTAGGCCCAACAGACCAAGGCCAATAACCACAACTATCTCTCCGAGTTTCAGGTCGGCAACTCTCACGCCCTGGAGGGCAATCGCCCCGATTGCTGCAAAAGCTGCGTCTTCATCCGAAACCGCTTGAGGAACCTTGACCATCAGGTTTCGGGGGATGTACACTATCTCGGCATGCGAAGCATAGCCGCCTCCGGCACACGCTACGCGATCACCTATTCTAAACTCTGTCACGGAAGGACCAGTCTCAATGATCTCACCCATGGAGCTGTACCCAAGAGCGTGAGGTACGTCTAGCCGCTCCAGAGATGCCGTGTATGCCGACACGACCCCATCCTGCCTGATCTTCCGCATCAACTGCCTCACCAAATCCGGGCGGCGAAGCGCCTTACCAATGAGACCTTGGGAAGCAAACTTGGTCACCGCTCGTTCAGTCCCAACACTCACCACGCTGACACGAGTCTGCACTATTGCGCCCACGCCTTTCAGCATCGGGGCCGGGATTTCGTCAACACGGATCCTCCCCTGTCGAGAATCCTGAGTTATCTGGTTCATCTGTATGCCCCCAATATTCGACCCCATCGGGGTGTCAATTTCGGACTTACGGAATTCCACAAACTGGGCCTTGAACGCTGGTAGTCCTGGTGTACCGGGCTTGACGGTCAAGCACTCAACTGCCAGCGACAGGTCTCCACGTTCTCCGCACAAATGCCATCTCGAGCCTATGTCAACGTACCATGCAGATTCCTTATGAAAGGCTCGACCTGCACACTCCAGGAGTATCTCGAAATGAGCCCATCCGTGTCGACCCGACCCTGCCCCTTGTCGATCATCTCCCTAAGCCTAAGGACAGACTGGGAGAAGCTTAGGGGGTCACCCGCAGAGTAGATGACGCCGCCTCCAACATCATCCAAGACCCGCTTGAGAGGAGGACTATCGCTGCAGATGACTGGGATCCCGGAATACAGATAATCGTATAGCTTGTTAGGAACGGTGTACTCCGTTGCCGGACACCGGCAATGGGGGACAATTCCCGCATCATATCTTCGGAGTGCCTCATGCAGCATCGAGTTTGGGACGGCAGGCACTACAGTCACAAGTTCCGCAAAATCACCAAGTCCGCGGAGCATGCTCCGCACTCTCTCCTGCTCAAAAGCATAGATCGTCAGGTGTATCCTCCCGCCACTTAGCTCGCAATACTCTCGCATCCCCTTGACCACAGTATCCAGGTCTCGAATGCCGTGGTCATAGGTGCCTATGTACACCAGATTCCCGGCAAACTCCCTACCGCGAGCCGCGTATGCCACGGCGTTGCGCGGGGCATTCTCCACGACGAATATCTTGGAATCGGGAAGCCCATGCTTTTTCATAATTCGCGCCTTGCTTTCCTGGCTTACGGTCACAATCCCGTGGGCATGGACCAGTACATATCGCTCCCATCCATTAAGCAGGTGGAAACCTAGTTGTGCACCAGGCGCAAAACTCACAATAGTGTCCACAACCTCCGGGTAGTTGTCAGCGATGTCTACATAGCACGGTATGTTGAGGCTCTTAGCTGCGTGAAATGCGTACCAAGCCAGGAATATGTCTCTCACTAGTACTAGATCTGGCTTGTGTGAAGCAGCCAACCTGGCGATGCGACGTGCGAGTGCAAGGCTGACGGGGAACTTCCCACTCAGCGGACCAACCGACTGAATCAGAATTGAGGTGGAATCACGCGCCCAGGTCTCCTCACCACCCTTAAGGGCCCGCCCCCTAAACACGACGACATCGAACCCGGAATCGCGAAAGCTAGATACCCATTTCACCCCTCTAGCTTGGGGGTAACACGCGCAAACGTACAGGACTCTTGCCAAATCGATGCAGTCCTTTCCAGAGACCGAGTGACAGTAACAGAAATCAGGCTGATAGTGTCTGTTCGCAGATAGCAGCCCACAACAGTCAGCCATGATCGCTGCGCCACCGTCTGTCGCAATGACCGTCTACTCTTATCATTGGCAGCTGAGATCCAGCCTGCGCTAACCGCCTCTCGGTACGCCTGCTTGCCGGTCGGTCTCTCCCTGAGGGCCTGCCAGCGCACAGATACTATCTCTCAGCCGACCCATAGTATCAGTATCGGTTGAGCCTGAGCGAATCATGCAGCATTGCTGCTTGTTGCGTCACAGGAGAGTAGGTCTCCGCTGGACGAGTGGGCCGACAGGACAACGGCCCGTTCAGTTCAGGCTATGACTCGATTCTCAACATCCCCGGAGCAGCCGCTACGTGCTCATGCTCGACTGATATGCCGAATTCGGTATGATATGGCAATTCAGCCTCAACCTGCAGCACTATCGTCCACGAATGTTCACTCGCCCCGTATGATGGGTAGTACCTAGAGCGTTCGAACTCAACTCGACCGTCAAAATCACCGATTTCAAGAATGCATGTCGCATTGAAGCTCTCGCTGACGAGTAGGACACGCGCTTCGTCACTATCCAGGAGAGGGGCAGTCCACTGCGGCGCCACGTGAAATCGCCACGTCAGACAATGGGTGCCATTCCCTTCTAGCTCCTCCAGGAGGGCAATTCGATGCCGCGACAATTCCATCGAAACCGTACGTCGGCATGTCACACAGCCCGGTAGCCGACGGTATCCGAAGTGTTCACCAGTGAATGAACACTGACTATCAGTTGCCGCCCAGGCCATGGGTCGAGCATGATATGGACTGACAGATAGTATGTCGCTCTCAATGATGGACGCTGGTTCAAGACCATCGACCATCACTGCATTATGCGCGGCAGCGCTGATCTCCTGACGTCTCTTCTCTCTCGAAGCACTGTATGTGATGCAGCCCGTATCGACCACAACATCATGTCCTGCTAGATTCACCTCAACGCTCAGCACATCCAAATGGCCATGTCCGCCTCTGCCGCGAAGTCCAACATCTCCGCAGTCTATGATCGCATGATCGCCCAGATCATTGGCAAGAATCCAGTAGCCACCTTCTGGGAACGCCCTGGGCTGTCGCTTCACGGGAGTTGCATCGATAGCATCGTATGCTGCCATCCCCTCTTTGCCCATTAACCATACTGCATCAGCCGATAGGGGACCAGCGGAGGCCTTCATGTCGGCTCTACCGAATAAAGCGGCACCAATCGCCAGGAGGTAACGGTGGTCGTTTATGCCTTGGCTGCCAAGGCGGATTACTCGTCCATCATCTCCATCTCCGAACAGTGGAGCGTCACCGTTAGGTTTCGTATACGCCTGTATGAAATCAAGCATCGCCTCAAGGCGCAGCCAATACTGTGGTTCAAGGGCAATTCCGTTGTTACGACAGAGCAAGCCAGCATGTAGAAACATCTCTGTCACCAGCCGATGGTACGGAATGGAGCCTTCGTGACACACGCCATCCTCATATGTCTGAAGGCCTATCTCCTTCTGAAGGCCTTGGAGCGAACGCGCAAGCCACCTTCCACCTTCCGCCACCTGCCTTAGGCTGATGCCCAAGTAGAGCAACCCGAGCAGGCAGGCAGTATTGTGGTTGCCGTTGATGTCACTGTACTCGATGTTTCGATACATAAACCTGCCGTGCTCCTCGAGCATCGTCAGCAACCATCGCCTATTCCTCTCATTCCACGTCAAACTGCCCGTAAGTCGCATAGCCCATATGAGGTTTATGGCGCGAAGAGACGCGTCCATAGGGCAAGCCCAACCAATGCCCCAACCCACTGGGTTGCTGGAATGCCAGTCAGCAAGCAGGCTTTGCAGCCTGTTGATGTATCTTGGATCGCAGGTAAACCTATATGCTAGTGCCAGGAGTGGTAGAGACTGAAGGCGGCCCATCTCCCACGGGACCTTGATATCTGTGCTCCTGTCCGCATCAATGAGTTCCGAGTAACGATAACACGAGTGAAACTTAAGCGGCCAGGTGAAGTCCTCCGTAGCATCACCGTGCCATTGTACGCCTCGATCCCAGTACAACTCGCGGCCAAGCAATCTGAATATGCCGCTCGTAATACTGTCTGCGCTAGTAATCAAGCTATCGCAGTCAATTCGACTCCTCATGATTCCGCAGAGATACTCAATGTCATCTGGGTCAAAGAAGAACTGGGCTTCACAGCCGTCTGGGCCTAGATAGCAGTCATCTACGCACTTAGCACGATACGGAGACTCGCCAACGGCATCCAGCACCCGTCTGGCCTCAGAACGTAGAACGTCTGCCAGTTTCTTCGCAATGAACCCAACCGGTCGGCCTCTTGCCTTCTTAACATGGCTAAGGAGTTGTCGCACAGCGAGACCCTCCTTCAGATCGTACACCTAGCGCCATATCGTCGTAACGTCGCGTCATGCGGGTGCCAATGAGGACAAGCCACAGAGCGAAGACACCGTTGTTTAGCAAGAGATACGGTTCACTGACTCTTGCCAGCCCAATGCCCATCATTGTCAGCAATACCATTCGTGTGGGTGTCTTGGGGCCGGTAAGGGTACACAGAGTGATCCACTGAAGAAAGAGCCCCATGATAAACGGCACGATTACCGTACCGATCCATCCGAAATTGTACCAGGCACTGCCCCAGATCTCTAGCGGCGAGTTTCCCATCGCTGACCCGTAAAGCATAGCATGCATCTGATTGCTCAACCCGGGCGTATGACTACGAGAAGCTATGGTCAGAAGCGAATCCGCCCATTGCTGCCCCCATACGATTGGCTGCTCGAATACGAACTCCATCATTCTTAGTTTCTCGCTGGCAAGGATTACGCCCAGCCGGTTCCACAATTGTACCACTCCAACAATCAGGGATATGCCTGTTGAGTATCTAACTGCGTTCGTAAGTAGAAAGACTAGGCCAACTGCGGGTATGATGAGCGCAATCAGGCTACGCCAACGACGCTGGAGCAACTTGCCCAAACCAGCCCCGTACCTAGTCGAAACCACAAGCCACAAGCAGAGAACATATTGGATCATTGGTTCTCTTCTGCCGGTAACGGTAAGGCACCACACTGTGATGCACGTAAAAGCAAACCAGACTGCTCCACCAAGCGAACAGCGCCGATAGTTGGCCCGAAGCATCAGCAAATACGAGAAACATGGCAGTAGGTAGTCCGTAAACTGCATTACGTACCCATAGCCCAGATAAGTGTCTCCATATACCGCGGATTTCCGCAACGCACTGTATGCTCTGGCACTGCCAACTGGATCTTGGGCACGCAGCAGCAACGCCCTGATGAGAGCATGCTGCCCGAATCTGATCGAAAAGCCTATGCCGACTACTGCCGACAACACTCCAAGGAGCATCAGGGCCCAATACGTCGCTGAATGCACATCAAATAGCCAGTCGCGTTCTGAGAAGGATCGGAACGCCAGCTTAGGATTAGTATGCGTGATGGCGTTTGACACCAGCGCACCCAGAGTAAAACCCATAATCCCAACCAGTTGCAGTATGACCCAGCGGTGGAACGTGTCCTCGCTGACATCCACTTTGGCAAACAGCGTGCCAAGAAACAGAAAGGTCTGAACAATAACAAACAGATTGGATGCCCCGATGTACCTGCATCCATGATTCACTGCGAGATGGTATAGCAAGAGGATAAGCGAATATGTGATGGCTATCAACACTGACCACTGGATATCCATATGTCGATTCACAGCTCCGCACTGCCGCACTCGGCCAATATTCGAATCACTTACTTGCGTTGTCCCATCTGTGCAAGCTGGCTCATCTGCATGACAGACCACCTGACTGAGAACGATACCATACCGTTGATCGATTTCGAAATCAGTATGCTCATCACGGTCGGGGCAACGATGGCAATTGGGCTGCCTAAGTGGGCAGCCACGCGCTTCTGGAGCACTACTGTCCAAACACCTCAGAACACGGCACATTCTGCCGCCTACGCCACCTGACACGATGCAAGAAGCGCCATTAGCACACTCCGGCCCTGTTCGGGCTCTACGTCTCCGGCCAGTGCCGCCGCTATCTCCTTCATTATCGCCTTTAGCGTCTCGGCGTCCGGCTCTGTATACTTCGCCACGAATATCTTCTTGTGCCGGGTTGCGGCGGCCACCTCTTCGGTGGTGAGTATCTCCTCGAAGAGCTTCTCCCCGGGACGCACGCCGGTGTAGGCGATCTGAATGTCCAGCCCGGGCTCCTTGCCGGATAGGCGAATGATCTCCTCTGCCAGCTCCGTTATCTTGATCGGTTCGCCCATATCGAGCACGAACACCTCTCCGCCTTGACCCATGGCTCCTGCCTGTATCACGAGCTGCACTGCTTCGGGTATGGTCATAAAATATCGGGTCATGTCGGGGTGGGTGACGGTCACGGGCCCGCCTTCGGCTATCTGCATGCGGAAGGTGGGCACCACGCTTCCACGGCTGCCCAGCACATTGCCGAACCGCACCGCCATAAACTTGGTCTTGCTCGTGGCCCCGATGGACTGCACCACCATCTCGGCCACGCGCTTGCTCATGCCCATTACACTGGCTGGGTGCACCGCCTTGTCGGTTGAGATCATAACGAACCGCTTCGCGCCGTGCTTGTCCGCCGCGCGGGCCACGTTCTTGGTTCCGAACACGTTGTTCGTGAGCGCTTCCTCTGGGTTGGCCTCCATCAGCGGCACGTGCTTGTGCGCAGCGGCGTGGAATACCACGTCTGGATGGTGCAACCCGAATACCCTGTCTATCCTGTCGGCATCGCGGATGTCCGCGATGACCGGGCACGTCTTGAGCTTGGGAAACTTGCGCCCGAGGTCCTGCTCTATCTCGAATATGCTGTTCTCTCCGTGCCCGAGCAGCACTATCTGCCGAGGTTCGAACCTAGCCACCTGCCTGCAGATCTCGGAGCCTATGGACCCTCCGGCGCCTGTGACCAGTACAGTCTGGTTGGCGAGATATGCGCCGATCTGATCCAGGTCAAGGTGCACGGGTTCGCGGCCGAGAAGGTCCTCGATCTGGATGTCGCGGAGCTGTTTCACACTGACCTTGCCATTCACGAGTTCATACACCCCGGGCAAGGTCTTGATCTTGACCTTCAGGTTCTTGCAGGCATCCATGACCTCGCGGATCACGGCGCCGGGGGCAGACGGCATCGCTACTATCACTTCATCCACGTCATACCGCTCGATTACCTCGCCCAGCCGGCTCCTAGTGCCCAGCACCGGAAGGCTGTTTAGCACCCCTCCGCGCTTTGTGGGGTCGTCATCTATGAAGCCCACGGCAGTCCGCTCCATCTCGGGATGCGCGAGTAATTCCTTGGCCACCATGGCGCCGGCCGACCCGGCTCCCACGATAGCTACCCGGCCTGCGTGGTTCCTCGGCAAGTGCCCATTTCCGCCAGATCCGCCATTGCGATTGGATCCGCCGTTCCCGCTGGACTGGTACTCCCTCGATATCTCCGCAAGCAACCTCACCCTGAATCGGCTCACTCCGATCAGAGCCATGGCCACAAGATACGATATGAGCAAGGCTCCTCGGGACAAGGCGACCGCAGGCCACGCAATCATGAGTGCCTGGTCAAAAGCATAACTCATGGTGATACCGGCGGTCACTGCCACCAGATCCCGCACGCTCGAATACTTCCACAGCCGCTGATACATCCCGAATACCGACATCACGAGAACTCTGATGAGCACAGTAAAGGGCCATGCCCGGATGCACGACTGAGCCAGATCAGGAGAGATGGCAAAGTCGAACCTCACCAGGAGGCCGATGATGTCGGCCGCCATGAGGATCGCCGCATCGACTAGCAGATATCCGTATTGCGATATCCGCCAGGTCTTCGGAATCACCATGCCACTTCCTTCCTTGAGTGCGCCACAAACATCAAACCCTATCGGAGAGCCGGAGTGATACTTACCCATGTCGTAGCTGAAGCACCTCCGGCAAGCTAGATCCAGTTCGTGGCTCAATCAGTCAGGGCTCGATCTAGCTATTCGCCATGTTTTGGCCTGTCGCGTTTGCTTGAACGTGCTC
>ENA-UOOR01001963-UOOR01001963.1-fermentation-metagenome-genome-assembly--contig:-NODE-1963-length-22294-cov-2.525923_pt1 | contig 22294 bp, 24 predicted proteins | sample MGYA00245780_ERZ724029 | MGnify/ENA primary metagenome ERZ724029 (study PRJEB28704, sample SAMN03018315) | fermentation metagenome | biome: anthropogenic terrestrial biome; feature: soil; material... | reverse complement strand
AACACTTGTGGTCCTAAGAAAGAATATACCGAAGAAGGCAAAAAGGTTGGCCGTGGTATGGCTATTGGTTTCATGAGCTATGGCCGCTTGACCTTTATGCATGACTCTTCCCGTGTAGCTGTACGCATCGAGTTAGATGGTTCCGTTACCGTTCGTGCCGGCGTTCCCGACTTAGGCGGCGGCCAAGGTTCTGTACTTTGCCAGATCGTTGCTGAAGAATTGGGCTTACCTATTGAAAAAATGCACGTCTTCATTATGGATACCCACTTAACTCCTCTTTGCGGTACCACTACTGCTACCCGCCAGCTCTATATGTCCGGTAATGCTGCTCTAACTGCGGTTAAACCCTTAAGAGAACGCTTGATTAACAAAGCTTCCAAATTATTGGGCTATGCTCCTCAGTATATCGACTTGGGCAATGAAAAAGCTTATGTTATCAACCAGCCGGATATTTGGGTTCCCATTGTTGATGTTATCGGCCACGTTTCCAACGATGGCGAAGAATTGTTCAACGAAGGCCAATTCAACGCTCCCTTTACCGAAGTTCCCGATTTGACCAATATGCGCGGTCGTATTTTGCCTGACTTCACCTATTCCGCTCATGCTGTTGAAATAGCTGTAGATGAAGAACTTGGTAAAATCGATCTTAACCACATTGTTGCTTGTTATGATGTTGGTCGTGCTGTTAACAGAAATAGCTGCGAAGGCCAAATTGAAGGCGGCGCTGTTTATAATATGTGGTATATCTGCGAAGACTTGAAACAGGAAAAAGGTATTATTAGAGCCAACAAAATCTCCACATACCTGATTCCTACTGCTGTAGATGCTCCCGAAGTTGAACTGGATCTGATTGAATCCGCCGGTGGCCTTGGTCCTTATGGTGCTAAAGGCGTTGGTGAACCTGCGGATAACTCCATTACTCCTGCTATTCTGAATGCTTTGAAGGATGCTACGGGCGTTCGTTTCACTAAATTCCCAATTACTCCTGAAGTAGTGTTGGATGGCATAAAAGCAAAAAAAGAAGCTGAAAAGGTTAAAGTAGTTCCCAATCCGGAAAAAGACCATGCAGCTAAATTCATTTTAGATAGCTGCCAATGCATGCCTAAAGCTCCGGTTGCGGATAAATACAAAAACCAATAGCAACACAGCAGCCTTTATATAATATATAAAGCTGTGTATAAGAAAGCACCTGTTGTCCCCCAGCAGGTGCTTTCATTTTTTAAATTCAGAGCATTAGGAGTGCAAGTGTACATAAAGTAAAACTATATTACCATGAGCCTAAGTAAAGAATCCTAAAACAACTTTTATCCTATTCCTCTTGCCCCTTTCCCTTGAGGAAAAGGGGGCTTGCGCCCTGACCGCTTAGGCTACAGTTTCCAACTGCATCTAAGTTGTTTCAGTTGGCATGCGGATAAGCCTGGGGATTTCCCCGTTGGATCCGTTAAACGGCATTGTAAACTCTTAATGTAAACTATCTTTCGCAATGCCGTTTGCCTGCGTTTACAGCCTTAGGTGCAGGGAAACTCTATACCACACTTTACGGGCGCTTAAAATATTAAAACAATATACCAAACAGCTATTGTCATTATGGTTAAAAGTAAAGCGCGGGCAAGAAGCCCGCGCTTTGTAATTTTATAATATAAAAAGTTGAGATCCAAATTTACCGTAATCAACATATATCTTTTAAGTGGTTTTAGAGTTTAAATTAACGGTTACGATATAGCCAGATTTATTATCGCCGCTTATTTGGTACTGACAATATTTGGGGATGTAAATACCCTTGCTGAAAAGACCGGAAGGCTTGATGTAGTAAATTTCATAATTAAAGTTTTCAGAAAGCTTAATTTTTAAATGTTCTCCGTCATAAGGGCAATTTTTCAAAAAGCTTATATACTCTTCCAGGCAAAAGCCTTTAGCTTCCATAATTATGGAATGGGGCAAGCCAACATAACGGTAATGCCAGGGTTCGCCCACAATGCCTGTAATAGAGGATTTGCCATTCTTATAGCGCTGTACAAAGCCATATTTAAAGGCATTCTTGCTGATCCAGCTATATTTGGTATCGTCTAAAAAAGCGGCAGAGGTTTTGCCTTCGGCATTTTCATATATGCCCATATCAAAGGCGTAGCCTGTATGGTGTTCACTGGCACCTACGGCGGCGGTATCAGTGGTTTCACTTTCCGCCTCGCCGGTATTTTCTTTATAAAGTGCTTCCTGTTCAGCAAGGGAACGGTAGCCACTCCAAATGATGATGTCTTTGATGCCGCCTAAAGTATAGGCATCGGAGAGCCAGCGGTTTAGGCTTTCTAAGGTGTTTGGTGCCAAGTAAATACTGTTATCCTTAACTAAGTAGCAATCCTTTTTATTTTCGTTTACTTGAATCAGGTCAGTAGCAAGCGGCGGGTCTGTATACGAGGTATCGGTATTTACCAGTATTAAATTACCGTTTGCCAGTTGGTTATCTTGTAAACTTACTTTTTTATATTTTTTAATTGCGGAAGCTTCCTTTTCAATGCTATATTCACTTAAATTATAACCGCTGTATAATAGAAAATTGGTGGAAAAATAATGGTTTTGGGAAGCTGTGCTTTCGGTTGAGCTATTGCCTGTTACCGAGTTTTGGGGTATGATTGTGGTTTGATTATTGGGGTCGGCCGTATTATGGCAGTAGTTGAAAATAAGCACCGCAATGCCTAAGATAATAAGCAGTAAAATTATCACGGGCGCTTTTTTAAGCCTTTTTTTAGGGCGTCGGGTTCTTCTTTGGGTCATTTTGCCACCTCTATTTAAAATTATACGTCTATATATTAGACGTTGAGCAGGTTAAAATCCTGCAAAAAATCTGTAAATTTTATTTGCTTTAAGCCTTAATTATTGATATTATTAATGTAATGTTTGTTTTATTTGTGCATATGGTATTCCAAAAGGGCAAAAGGGGTCAACTAATGGAGCAGTTTACACTGTTTTTGGATGAGATAATACATTTTGATAGATATATACCTTACATTATGGAAAGCCATGGTGTCTTGGTATATATTTTATTGTTTTTGATCATTTTTTGTGAAACAGGGCTTGTGGTAACGCCGTTTTTACCGGGCGACAGTATTATTTTTGCTTGCGGTGCCTTAGCGGCAGCAGCAGGCTTGAATATTTATGTGTTGATACCATTGTTTTTGGTAGCTGCCATAACGGGTGATGCCACAAATTACTTTATAGGCAATAAGCTGGGTTGCAAGCTTATTGCTTCCCAAAACCGCTTTGTAAAGCCCGAATATATTTATAAGGCAGAGGCTTTTTATGAAAAATACGGCGGCAAGGCTATTTTCCTGGCTCGTTTTGTGCCTATTGTAAGAACCTTTGCTCCTTTTGTGGCAGGGCTTGGTAATATGCATTATCCGCGTTTTGCCAAATACAATGTAGTGGGCGCAATTGCTTGGGTTGGTATTTTTTTAATATTGGGTTATTTTTTTGGTAACCTGCGTTTTATTCAGCAAAATTTCGTGTTGGTTACGCTGGCAATTATTTTTATATCTCTTTTGCCTATGGTTATAGAAGTACATCGCAGTAAAAAATAAAGCTAAATGCCATGCTTTAAAAATGGTTTTATTGAAAAGGGCAAAATATTGTACCTGAAAGCCTTGTTTGCAGGTAATATTAATAGAAAAATATTTTTTGCACAAAATGGTGCAGCCCTTCGGCTGTGCCGTTTTGCTTTAGGGTTGTTTTTATAAAATCAGCTTAAAGCCATGGTAAGTAGGTGTATATATTATTTGAGTTGCAGGCTTAATAGCAATGTGAGAATAAAAATATTGCTGTATTTTTCCCCTATCTAAAAAGCATATAAATATTTCTTCTTTTATGGGAACAAATTCGGGTTTTGAAACATCTAAGATGGAGGAATTGTTTTCTGTATACAGGAGGGGGATTACACAGTAAATGAAAAAATGGATTTTTTCAGGCCGTATTTCAAAAGTAAATATTTTTTTAGTAGTTGGCTTGTTAATAATAATCTTTTGCACATGCGTAACCAAATTGGAAAATGGCAAGGTAGCCGCTTCCACCCAAGAGGATGAAAATCCTTCAGGCTTAATTGTTCTTGTTTACCATGGTATTAGCGGTGAGAATAAAGAATTAGGCGGTGCATTGTTAAAAATTGAAGATTTTAAACAGCAGATGAGTTATTTGCATGAAAATAATTATCAAACTTTGGGGCTGAAGGAATTTTTGGCTTACCGTGAAAAAGGAGCTTTTCCTAAAAAAAGCGTAATGATTACCTTTGATGATGGTTACAAAAATTTTATGGACTTTGCGTACCCTGTTTTAAAAGAGTATAAATTTCACTCTGTTATATTTCCTATTGTAGGCCTTACTCCCGGTTTAGCAAAGGAGGATGTTTGGAATGAGCATTTAACCTTTCATGACCTGCGGTTAATGGATGCGGAAAGCGGCCTTATTGATATTGGCTCTCATACATATGGTTTGCATTATTACGATGATAAAGGCCAGGCTGCAATTAATCTTAGAAGAGACGAGAGCATGGCGGCATATAAAGCTAGGGTTGGCAAGGATCTTAATGTAAGCAAGGAATTGCTGGAATTAGAAACGGGGCAAAATGTAATTGCACTGGCTTGGCCTTATGGGGTAACAAACCGAACTGCGGTAAAAGTAGCAAAAAATATGGGTTACCAAATGCTATTTACGCTGGTTAAAGGGGTTGTTACTTGCGATACGCCCTTGGAGAGAATACCACGCTATGCGGTTAATTCCGGTTCTATGGAAGAGTTTAAAAAGATTCTTGCAAGCATGTAAATAAAAAACCATAATATATTTTATTAGATGCTTCTTTACAAAAGCCGCCCCTATGAGGCGGCTTTTGGTTTGGAAAAGTGCTTGTAATTAGGTTTTGGCAACAGCATTTTGTTCTATAATTTCTTTGTTGTAAAGGGTATCCAGAATAAGGCCTGCTAGAATAAGTATCCAACAAGCTATGCCAAAGGGGGAAGGTGTTTCACCTGCAAATATAAGCACCCAAATGGGGTTCAGTACCATTTCCAAAAGCCCTATTACCGTAGCTTTTTGTGGGCCTATTTTGTTTACGCCGAAAGCAAACAGGCAATAAGCCACTGCCAATTGTAAAGCACCTAAGGCCACAATGGCAAACCAACCTATTTGGTTTACGGCGGCAAATTCCGCACCTATATTTACATTTGTAAAAATGATGGCACAGCCATACAAAAACAAAGCTGCAAAAATATTGGATAAGCAAATTACGCCAACATTGTTTTGGCTGCGGTTTTGGGGCAAGCAAATGGCAAAGGCGGCAAAAGTTATGCCGCTGAAAAGGGCAGTTATATTACCCAGCCTGCTGGTGCCCTCCTTGGGTTCAATAATACAAATAATAATGCCGCAAACAATGCAAAGCATGGGCAAAAGCTCTTGACGGCGAATTTTGCGGCCACGCACCAAGCTCCATGCATATATCCATAAAGGTGAAGTAAAATGCAAGGCTACCGCATTAGTGGCATTGGTGTACCTTAAGCCCATCAAAAAAGAACCGCAGGTAAGTGCATAAAGCACAAATAAAACAGGCAAATAGCGGTTCCACCCAACTTTACGGGGGCGTAAAAAAGGCAAAAGCACCAAAGCGGCAAAAACGGAACGGGTTGCGGAAAGGGTAAGCGCTTCCATATCTATAAGCTTTACAAAAGCGCCCGCTGTGCTCCATAACACAGCCGCCGCCACAACCAGCACAATGCCTGTATTTTTATTTTTTAATAGACACTCCAATATCAATAGCTCCTGTTCTTTTTCAAGTAGTCTATACATCTATTATATAACTTATTTTATGAAAAAGATAGTATAACAGGGCAGTCTTTATAAAAAGCTAAAGCCGAAACTTATATTGTTTTTTACAAACAAATTTGGGGTGGTTAATTTAAAAGAGGTGGCCCATTGAATATGGCGAATATATTTTAAATGAAAGCAAATAGTTTTTTGCGTGATTGCAAGCAATTGCGGAGGTAGACAAAATGGAAAAAATAAAGCAAATATTGGCTAAAGTAAGTGCAGGTGAAATGGCCGTGGAGGAAGCGGCTGGCCAAATAGCGGCATTACCTGTTAATAAGGGGTTTTGTGATTTGGGCTTTGCCAAAGTGGATTATAGCAGGGAGGCTCGTCAGGGCCTTGCCGAAGTAATATATTGCGAAGGTAAAACTCCCAAGCAGGCGGCGGCAATTTTTATTAAGCTTGTCGAAAAAAATCAAGGCACTATCCTAGCCAGCAGGGCAAATAAAGCTCATTATGAAGCAATAAGTGAACAAATAGAGGATGTGGAATATTATAAAGAAGCCAAAATGGCTGTATTATGGAGGCCAAGTAAAGAGCCTGTAGGCAAGGTTTTGGTGGTAGCGGCAGGCACTTCGGATCTGCCTGTAGCGGAGGAGGCGGCTATTACGGCTTTTGCCATGGGAGCAAAAGTAGAGCGGCTTTATGATGTAGGGGTCGCGGGTATCCACCGCTTGCTGGCGGCGCAGGAGGTTCTGCATTTCGCTAGGGTAATAATAGTGGTGGCAGGCATGGAAGGCGCATTGGCCAGTGTGGTTGGCGGTATGGTAAGTGTTCCCATTATTGCGGTGCCTACCAGTGTGGGTTATGGCGCAAGCTTTGGCGGTCTTTCGGCACTTTTGGCCATGCTGAACAGCTGTGCCCCCGGGGTTATGGTAGTGAATATAGATAACGGCTTTGGTGCGGGCTATGCTGCGGCCAGAATAAATAGTATGGCAAGCCCTACCACTTGAAAAAAAGATGTGCTATAATTAAAAGATAAAGATTTAGGAGGTTATTGCGCTATGGCAGGCACAAAGGATGTGCGTGAATTACTTTGCAAGGCCGACAAAATTGTGGTAAAGGTAGGTACAAGCTCCCTTACCCATAAAACGGGCAAGCTGAATATAAACGGTATGGAAAAACTGGTTCGCCAGCTGGCGGATCTTTACAATGCGGGAAAATCGGTTATTTTGGTTACTTCGGGCGCAGTGGGTGCGGGTATGGGCCGCCTTAATTTAACGGAAAAGCCCACTTATATGGCACAAAAGCAGGCTCTTGCCGCTATTGGCCAAGGTATTTTAATGCAAATTTACGAAAAGCTGTTTGGTGAGCATGGCATAAATGTGGCCCAGGTGCTTTTGAGCAAGGAAGATTTTAGCCACCGCGGGCGTTATTTGAATGCCCGTAATACTTTTGGCGCTTTATGGGATTACGGTGTTATACCAATAGTGAACGAAAATGATACTATAGCTTTTGAGGAAATAAAGCTGGGTGATAACGATACTTTGGCAGCTTTGGTTTCCACTTTGGTTTCGGCGGATCTGCTGGTGCTGCTTTCAGATATAGATGGCCTTTATACGGCGAACCCTCGTACGGATAAAAATGCCCGTCATTTGGACGTGGTGGAGGAAATAACCGCCGATATCCAAGCCATGGCAGGCGGTACCGGTTCCAATTTGGGTACAGGTGGTATGATGACGAAAATCCAGGCGGCCACCATTGCTTGCGGCTGTGGTATACCTATGGTGCTTACGGATAGTTGTATTGAAAATGTGCTGAACAAAATTACCAAGGGTGAAAGTAACGGCACAGTTTTTTTGCCTAGAGAGCGTTCTCTTAACAGCAAAAAGGGTTGGCTGGCTTTTGGCTCCCAGCCTGTGGGCAAGGTTTTTGTAGATAAAGGAGCCGCTGAAGCCATTATTGAAAAAGGCAGCAGCTTGCTGGCCAAGGGTATAAAAGGTGTGGAAGGTTGTTTTGCTGAAGGGGATATAGTAGCTGTGGTAATTGAAAATGCCGAAGGCGAAGAAATAGCCCGTGGCCTTACCAATTACGGAGCAGAGGATATAAGGCTGATAACAGGCTGCCATTCCAGTGAGATACCGCAAATTTTAACAGGTGCCACCGCGCTGGAAGTAATCCACCGCGACCAAATGTCCATGAAAAAATAAAGTATGCTCATAATAAATACTAAAGGATGCCCAAACCTGCCCCAGCTTTTTGCAGGGGTGGCGGTATTTATAAAAGATCAAACATTTGTAAAGGGGAGAAGACTATGTTGTCTTTAGAAGAAATAGGTGCAAAGGCCAAGGCGGCTTCATTTGTTTTGGCACAGGCAGATAGTGAAACTAAAAATAAAGCACTGGCAGCAATGGCACAGGAGCTTTTACATCATAAAGAAAGTATTTTGGCTGCAAATGAGCAGGATATGGCGGCGGCTCGTGAAAAAGGTATGCCCAAGGCTTTTTTGGATAGGCTGCTTTTGACAGAAGCCAGAATAGAGGATATGGCAGAGGGCTTAAAGGCCTTGATGGTTTTGCCTGACCCCATAGGTGAAGTGGATAAAATGTGGCGTGCCGCACAGGATATACAAGTAGGTAAGGTAAGAGTACCTTTGGGCGTTATAGGTATAATTTATGAAGCTCGTCCCAATGTAACAGCGGATGCGGCAGGTATTTGCCTGAAAACAGGTAATTCTGTGATCTTGCGCGGCGGCAGTGATGCGCTTGTTTCCAATAAAGCTGTAGCAGGTGTGCTTTCCCGCGCGGCAGCAAGTGTGGGCTTGCCCGAGGGTTCTGTTCAGATAATCGAGGACACCAGTAGGGAAACAGCTACCCAAATGATGCGCTTGAATCAATATATAGATGTTTTAATCCCAAGAGGCGGAGCGGGCTTGATTAAAAGTGTAGTGGAAAATGCCAGCGTACCTGTTATAGAAACCGGCGTGGGTAATTGCCACATTTATGTAGAAAAGAGCGCCGACTTTGCAATGGCCGTAAATATCATCTTGAATGCAAAAACCCAGCGTCCTGCGGTTTGCAATGCCGCAGAGGGTATTTTGGTGGATGAGGCCATAGCCGAAGGATTCCTGCCCCTGCTTGGTCAAAAGCTTGCAGAAGCAGGTGTAGAAATAAGGGGATGTGCCAAAACGGTGGCTTTAATAAAAGAGGCCAAAGCAGCCACGGATGAGGATTATTTTACCGAATACGGAGCTTTGATAATTTCCGTTAAAGTGGTAACAGGTATAGAAGAAGCAATAGCGCATATAAATCATTATGGTTCTAAGCATTCGGAAGCTATTATAACAAATGATTATGCCAATGCAGGCAAATTTCAGCGTGAAGTGGATGCAGCAGCAGTATATGTAAATGCTTCCACCAGGTTCACGGATGGTTTTCAGTTCGGTTTCGGAGCGGAAATAGGTATCAGTACACAAAAACTGCACGCGCGCGGCCCCATGGGTTTGGAAGCCATGACTTCCATAAAATATATAGTAAACGGTAACGGGCAGGTGCGTAATTAAAAAGGGGGTAAAAGGATGGCGGCAGATCTTGTTTTAGCTGTTATTATACTTATGGGCATATTTTGGGGCTTTAAGGCAGGAATTTTAAAAGCCTTGGCTGGTATAGGCTCTTTTATAGGCGGCATTATAATTGCCCGTCGTATCACACCCCTGGTATTGCCGTGGCTTGAACAAAAATTTGGCTGGAATATTGCCGAAGCCTCAGGCGAGGGCTTTTGGCAAAGCTGGTTTTTTTCGCAGTCCGGTACCGGCAGAGTTATAGAAATCATTTTATTTGTGATAGTGGTAGGGCTTACCATATGGGTTTTACGGTTTATTTTAAATTTTTTGGGCAATATTTTCAATATGACTCCTATATTAGGCTTTTTCAGCAGGCTTTTAGGAGCTGCCGCGGGCCTTATCATAACTGCTTTTCTGCTTTATGTGGCAATTTTTATGCTACTTCCCTGGTTGGATCATACTTTTATTGAGGTTTCTTTATGGTCGGCGCTTTTGGCTTGGTGTAAAGGTTCGGTTTATGTTTTGCCGCTTATCAATGAAATAGGCGCCTGGATTTGGCTTACTGCAGCTTTGAGTATAGGTAATCTTTTGCCAACAGGGGTAAAGCCTGAACCGCAGCAATTTTAAAAACAAGGATGAGTTATTTTGAAAAAAGTACAAATAAATGAGGATGAGTTAAAAGAATATACTGCCGAGCTTGAGTTTATGTTTAAAAATATTGGTGTGGATACCTGGGGTGTGGGCGATTTAGATAAAGTGCGGAGTTTTCTTTTGGAAAACTATGCCCATGCTTGGGATGCTTATACAAGGGTTGTTTCAGTAGGTGTTTATTTCCCTGCCCAGGTGGTGGACGAGCTTATGGATGGCCCCAGCCATACTTATCATGCTTTTTATGATATAGTCAACGCTCGTTTAAATAATATTTCGCTTAGTGTAGCCAATTGGTTGAACGCTAAAGGTTATTTGGGTTTTCCCGTACCTGCTTCACAAAGGATGGGTGCGGATAAATCCACAGCTGTTTTCAGCCACCGTTTGGGGGCAAAGCTGGCAGGGCTGGGCTGGATAGGTAAAAACAGTTCTGTGATCAACCCCAAGGTTGGCCCGCGTATCCGTTTTATCAGTATTCTTACGGATATGCCGTTTAAAGCAAATGAACCAATAAAAGCGGCTTGCCCGCCCGATTGCCAAATTTGTAAAACTGCTTGCCCTGCAGGAGCTATTGAAGGTATTGCCTATAATGAAAAGCAGCCTTTAACGGAGCGTTTTAGGTTTTCTTTATGTACAGATTACTTGTGGCAGGTAAGACAAAGCTTTGGCAAGGAAATTTGCGGTAAATGTATAGCAGCATGCCCTTTTGGCAGGTCAAAATATGTTTTGTCAATTCATAAATAATATGTTAAAATAGGTAAGGAAAATTTATGGTTTGGGTTTTCAATAAAGAAAAGGGGGTGAAAACATGGGTGAAACCAAACGTCTTACCGAAATGGTAAAGGCGGCAGGTTGAGCTGCCAAATGGGGTCCGGAGGATCTAAGCAAAATCATGCATGGTTTGCCTAAGTTTAGTCATCCCAATTTGCTGGTAGGTTCCGATACTTACGATGATGCAGGGGTTTATAAAATCAGTGATGAGGTTGCCATCATCCAAACCTTGGATTTTTTTACCCCTATGGTGGACGATCCTTATTTATTCGGGCAAATAGCCGCGGCTAATGCCTTAAGCGATGTTTATGCCATGGGCGGTACCCCGATAACGGCCATGAATATAGCGGCTTTTCCCACCTGTTCGGATATGGAAATTTTTGCCCAGATCCTTAAAGGCGGTGCCGATAAAGTAAAGGAAGCAGAGGCGCTTTTGATAGGCGGCCATACGGTGGAGGATGATGAGCCCAAGTACGGGCTTTCGGTAACGGGCATTGCTCACCCCGATAAGCTTACACCTAACGGCGGCGGCCGCCCCGGGGACATGCTGTTTTTAACGAAAAAGCTAGGTACGGGCATAATTTCCACTGCAATCAAGGCGGGTTATGCTTCAGAAAATACGGTAAAGCAAATGTCTTGCCAAATGGCGGAGCTCAATAAAAATGCCGCTTTGGCTATGAACAAAGTGGGTGTTAAAGGGGCTACGGATATTACGGGTTTTGGCTTTTTGGGCCATTTGCGCGAAATCATTGCCGCTTCTTTTACAGGCGCGGAAATCTGGTGGGATAAAATTCCCTGCTGGCAGGAGGCCCTAGAGCTTGCGGATATGGGTTTGATACCGGGCGGTGCTTACCGCAACAAGGACTTTATTAAAAAACATGTAAAAATGGGGGAAAAGGTTCCCCAAAATATTCAGGATGTACTTTATGACCCTCAAACCAGTGGTGGTTTGCTTATAGCGGTGGCGCCCCAAAAAGCGGCAGCGCTGGAAGCGGAAATGGAGCTTTTGAAGGTAAACTATGCTATTGTGGGCAGGCTTACGGAAGGCAAGAGCATCATAGTAAAATAATTGGGCAGTCATTGCAAGGCGGGCTAAGCCCCACCAAGTTAAGCTTTGATTTAATATTTGTATATAAAGCAGGTATCAATGTTTTACCCTGGTTTAAAGGCACAGATCCTTTTGCAGTTTACGCTCCTTGCAATGGATAAGAAAAAAGTTTTAGGTATATTAAGGTATAATTATGAAATAATTTAATAAGAAAGCCGGTATGTGTAATGTTGAAAGAAGTAGATTGCAGAGGTTTGGAATGCCCGCGTCCTGTTATTTTAACCCGTCAAGCGCTGGAAAGCCTAGAAAAAGGTACGGTGGTTGCGTTGGTTGACAATACTATTGCGCGTGATAATGTTATACGCATGGTGCAAGGCTTGAAATTAGACGCTACTGTGCAGGAAAAAGCGGGTGAATATCAAATTACTATTAATAAAGAGGGCAGTTCTGCCTCGGCAGAGGTTTTCTGTGGGGTAGCCATGGAAGAAGTGAAGGATGATTGGGTTCTTTTACTAAGCGCGGATGTAATGGGCCGCGGTAATGATGAATTGGGTAAAATCCTGGTAAAAAGCCTTTTATATACGGTAGCCAATAAGGATATTCCTCCTAAAGCGGTGGTAATGCTGAACACAGGCGTTAAGCTTGCCTGCAAGGATTCCTTAGTTTTAGACAGTCTGGAAGCCATAGCTGCCCGTGGTGTGGATATAGTTAGCTGTGGCACCTGTTTGGAATTTTTCAAGCTTAAAGAATTTTTAGCTATCGGCAGGATCGGCAATATGTATGATATTGTGGAAATACTGGCCGCTCATCGAGTGGTAAATGCCTAAATATTGAATAAGCCTTGATGTACATAAGGGGGAATAAGATTGGATATTTTTGCAAAGGCCGGTTTTGGTACAGGTTTTGATGAATCTACGATTTTGTGGCTTTCCATTATTTTGGTGATCGTGGTTGCTCTGTTGGTTGGTTTTTTAGGAGCACATTTTTACAAGATGCGCCATAATCCAAGCAAATATTCACCTGCTTTGATTAAGCGCTGGGCCAAAAAAACACCTCATCCCGAAACCTTGCTTAAAGTTTGGCTGGCTTCAAATGATGAGGAAAAGGCTAAAATTGGTGAACTTGCCGCCAATATGGGTTGGGCCGATAAATACATGGAATTCCTTGGCGGTGAAAACAGCTCGGCTGCTTCTGTAGCTATTGTTTCATTATGGAATAACCTGCAGGTAAGCCAGGCCGATATTCTAAAAGAGCTGGTTGAAGCCACTGCCAGCACCAATACCGCTAAATCCATGGCTTCGGTAGCTCTTTTGAAAAAGCTGGCCGATGAACGTACCATTCCTCTTTTGCTGGTAGCATTGTTGCAAAGGGAAAAATACCTACCTGCCCGTATCTGTGAAGCGCTTTTGCCTTTTGGTGAAGCTGCAGGCCGCGCTTTGGCCGCGCTTTTTGATAAAGTTAGCGGTGAGGATGCTCTGTTGGTTTTGGATAGCCTTGGTCAAATGGGCAAATATTGTCCCCTGCATGTTTTGGTTCAGGCCATGCACTCTCAGGATATAGCCGTTCGTCAAAGAGCGGCGGTCAATACTGCTTTGGTGAATCCGCAAAACCCTGTAACTTTTATGGAACCTTTATTAAATGATAAAGAACCAAAAGTTCGTGCCGCAGCTACGGCAGCATTGGCGGAAATAGGCGGCGATGGTGAGCATCAGGAGATCATTCTGGAGCTTAAAAAAATTTATGAAAGAGACCAGGATTGGCAGGTAAAATCCACCTGTCAGGCTTTTTTATCACGTTGGGAAGATGGCATTATGGCGGATATAGCGGTTGACGAGGCTCATATGTGGCTAAAGGATGAGGAAGTACAAACCAAACCCCGCGGTACTTTTGCAGAGCGTTATCCTGAAGATAAATAAAAACTTTTTAATATGCTGCCGCAATTCTAGGGCAGCATATTAGCTTAAATAAAGGTTGTGGGCAGGTGATTTTGTGGAGAAGTTTGATTGGTCGGTACTTTTGTGGCAGCTTCTAAAATCAGGCATAGTGCTGGTTGTGGCACTTATTATAGGTATGGTCATCCGCAGGTTCGTGCGCAGGGTGGCTAAACGCCACGGTGTGGATAAAAAAGCGCAAACCTTGAATTCAGTTATTGGCAATTTCTTTACCTACCTGCTTTATTTTATAGCTATAGTGATGATATTGAGTATTTTTGGTGTAAATACCAGCTCTATTTTGGCTTCCGCAGGTATTATAGGCGTTGCTATTGGTTTGGGTGCGCAAAGCCTGGTAAAAGATATTATAAGCGGTGTATTCATCTTGTTTGATAATTATTTTGCCGTGGGTGATTATGTGGAAGCGGCGGGTTATGAAGGCTTTGTGGAGGAAATAGGCATACGTTCCAGCAAAATTCGGGATTGGAGCGGCCAGCTTTATGTTTTTCCGAACGGTGCCATCAACGGTGTTGCCAACTATTCCAAGGGTGATTTCGGTTTTGGATATAAGCGTGGATAACAGGGAAGATACGAATAAGGTATTGGCGGTTTTGGAAAAGGCCTGCCAAAAAATGTATGATAACTACAACAATAAACTAAAAGATAGGCCGGAGATATGGGGCCTGGAGGTCTTGGATGAATATAAAATGACCTTTAGGCTATCCCTAAGTGCAAATGTTATGGATAAAGGCTCTCTTACCCGTGAGTTCAGGAAGATATGTAAAACGGAGCTGGATAATGCAGGTATAAAAATGCCTCAGCCACGTCAATGGCTTTACGGTGAAGGAATGGAGGCTAAAGCGGGTGAATGATTCTGCCAGTATAAAATGGGCGGTGGGTGATGTGGTGAGCCTGAAAAAACCGCACCCCTGCGGCGGTTTTGAATGGGAAATCATGAGGATAGGAATGGATTTTCGTATTCGCTGTATTACTTGCCAAAGGCAAATTATGCTTTCCCGTGCCGATTTTGTAAAAAGAGTAAAAAAAGTAGTTAAAAAAGCGGAATAAGGCTGTTGTATTATAAAATCGTAAGGCTTGTGTTTAATTTTTGTACTGGAATCAAAAGGTGTTTTGGTTTAAGCTTTGCCTAAAGTACTGCAAAGGTATTAAAGCAGGGTATTAAAAATGTTTGGAGTTTGGCTGTTCTTAAATAAACCTTGCTATATGGCAATATTTATGATATAATTTTTAAGCGTTTAAAGGGAAAATCCCTGCCCCGTTTTGGGGCCATTAGTCCGAAGGGAGGTGCATAGGATATGCGTAAATATGAAGCTCTTTATATTATTCGTCCAAATTTTGAGGAAGAACAATACAAGAACTTTGTTGAGAAGTATAACGCTGTTATCCAAGCTAATGGTGGTGAGGTTATCAAAGTAGATTTGTGGGGCAAAAGAAGGTTAGCCTACGAAATCGAAAAGATTCACGGCGGTTACTACGTATTGGTAGAATTCCGTGGCGAAGCTACACTGCCTGCCGAGCTTGAGCGTAACTTCAGAATTAACGATGAAATCTTGCGCTATATTGTAGTTAAACAACCTGAATAGGGGTGAAAATATGCTGAATCGCATCGTTTTGATTGGCCGACTTACCAGGGATCCTGAGCTTCGTTACACGCAAAACGGTACGGGCGTTTGCTCCTTTACGCTGGCAGTGGACCGCAGGTTCAAATCTGCTGACGGTACCAGAGGGACAGACTTTGTTAATATTGTGGCATGGCGTCAGTTGGGTGAGCTTTGCGCCAATTATTTGGCCAAGGGCAAACTGGCGGCTGTAGAAGGGCGCTTGCAGATCCGCAGCTATACCGATAAGGAAGGCAACAAAAGAACTGCTGCCGAGGTAGTTGCCGATGATGTTAATTTCCTTTCGCCTAAGGATTCTTCTGCCGGCGGTGCGGGTTATACCGGGAACGATTTTACCGCGGATGACAATATGGCAGAGGTTCCCCTTACTGATGACGATTTGCCGTTCTAGCTACTTTTTTGAGTATTTGATTTAAACGTATAAGGAGGATAAAAAATGGCTGAAATGGAAAGAGCTGAACGCGTTGAACGCAGCGAACGTCGTGAAAGATCACCTCGCGGTGGTAATCGCGGTCGTCGCGGCCGTCGTCGTGTTTGCAGCTTTTGCGTAGATAAAATAAACTATATCGATTATAAAGATACACGCCGTTTAAGCAAATATGTAACCGAGCGCGGCAAAATTTTGCCCCGCCGTATTTCCGGTACTTGTGCCAAGCACCAACGTGCCTTGACCGAAGCTATTAAAAAAGCGCGTATAGTTGCTTTATTGCCCTATACCGCCGAATAAAAAGCTTTTACCGCACCCTTCTTCAGGAAGGGTGCTTTTTTATGGGTTTTGGGTGAGTGCCTAAATGTTTAAATCCTAAAACGGCAGGAAAAGTTAGGTGAGCGGGCGAAATATATAAATCTTAAGTGTAATTTTGTTTAGGAGGAAGTATTTTGACGGAAATCAAAAAAACCCATGAATCCAATCCTGAGGGGGAAAACCATAACAATAATAATGGAATAGAAAATAGGGCAAAGCTCGAAGGTAAGCAAACAACCCATATGGATGAAATGGGGTATTAAGAATGAATAAAAAGCCCAAAGTATTGGAACCGGAAATAGAGCAGGTAGAGCAGGTAGAGCAGGTAGAGCAGGTAGAGCAGGTAGAGCAGGAGGAAACGCCTGCACAGGAAGAAGTTTTTTATTTTACCGAGGCGGATTTGCCCAAATATCCGCCTGCCCGTGCATTATCGGAAGGGGCATTGCTTTCTGCACTGGCTGCGGTTTTGGGGCTTTTGGCATATTATGTGCCTGTAGTTGGCATAATAGCTACTTTTATTTGGCCCATACCGCTCTCTCTTTTGATTTTACGGCAGGGTTTGGGTTGGGGGCTTTTGGGCACTGTTATCACAGCGGCTGTGTTGACTTTGTTTACGGGGCCTTTGAATGGCCTTTTATTGATTATCAATATGGCAGGTGTAGGCATTTGGTATGGTTACAGCTACCGTAAAGGGGTAAAACCTATTAAGGCCTTGGCTGTAGGTTCGGTGATTGCGGCAATTTCCGCTGCAATATTAGTGATGCTTTCCAATTATGTTATGGGCCTGCCTTTAATGGGCATTGCCGATCAATTGGAAAAACTTATTAAAGAAGCCGTTGCCATGTACCAAAACAGCGGTCTTTTAAATAATTTGCCCGCAGGTATCAGCGTGGATGATTTTACCGAAAGCCTTATTACTACCATGAAAGCTTTGGTACCGGGTGCTTTTGTTATAGCGGCCATGGCTATTGCTTTTATTTCTTATTTTCTTACCTGTGCTGTTTTTGGACGTTTGGGTTACAGGCGTCATGAGCTGCCGCGCTTTCGGGAGTGGCATTTGTCCTGGGTATTTTTATGGGGTTTGATCATAGCCTTTGCAGGCCTTTTGGGCGGCAGGTTTTGGGGCTATGAGTGGATGAAGCTTTTAGGCATGAATGTGCTTTATATTTACAGCCCTATCCTTATTTTGTGCGGCATTTCACTTTTGGCCTGGTTTTGGTCGCGCTGGGCAGGTTCACCGATTCGGCTGATCATTGTTTTTGCTTTTATTTTGCTTTTCCAGTATTCGCTTTATGCTCTTTTGATAATGGGCTTAACGGATACGGTTTTTGATATACGTAAACAGATTACGGCTGTGGAGGCGCAGCTTAAAAAAAATAATAAAGGGGGCAGGCGTTAAGCCGAGATTATGAAAATAATTTTAAAAGAAGATGTGAAATCTTTAGGTAAAAAAGGGGATGTTAAAGAGGTTGCCGACGGTTATGCCAGGAATGTGCTTTTTGCTAAAAAACTGGCGGTGGAAGCTACCAAACATAATATGGAGGTTTTGGCTAATGAGGCCAAAAGGGAAAAAGAGCGTGAGGCGGAAAAGCTGGCAGAAGCCAAGGCTATTGCCGAAACTTTGCAAAGCATTATTGTGGAAATAGGTGCCAAATGTGGTGATGCGGGCAAGCTTTTCGGTTCTATTACCAATAAGGAAATAGCTGATGTCATAGCCCAAAAAGCGGGTATGGAAATTGATAAACGCAAGGTGGAAATTAAAGAACCCATTAAAACATTGGGTGATTACGAGGTTGTTCTTAAACTGCATCCGCAGGTGCATCAAAAAGTAGCGGTAAGAATAAAGGCCATTTAAGTTCGGAGGATAATCATGGGCTTAGAACGTATACCACCGCAAAGCATAACTGCGGAAAAAGCGGTGCTGGGTGCTTGCCTGCTGAATGAAAACGCTGTTTACAGTGCGATGGAGCAGGTACAGGCGGCAGATTTTTATAAAAAAGAGAATCAGCTTATTTTCCAAGCTATTTTGGATTTGAATGCTAAAAATATAAACTGTGATTTGGTAACAGTAATGGAGGAGCTGGAAAAGCGCGGCCAGCTGGAAAGCATTGGCGGAGCGGCTTATTTGGCGGAGCTCACGGGTGAAGTGCCCAGTGCCGCCGCGGCTGCCCATTACGGTAAGATAGTAGCGGATAAAGCCTTGCAAAGGCTTTTGATTTTGGCTGCCCAACAAGTGGTTGATGATGGCTTTGAAGGGCATAAGGATGTAGTGGAGCTTTTGGGCAATGCTGAAAGCGCCATTGTGCATGCGGGTGAACGCAAGCTGAAAAGGAATTACCGTATTGCCGAAGAAGTGATGATGGCTGAATTCGAGAAAATAGATACCTTGAAAAGCCACGACGGCATTACGGGCATTCCTACTTTCCGGGATTTGGACAGGTACCTTTCGGGCCTGCAAAAAGGCGATTTGATAATCTTGGCGGCACGTCCCGGTTGCGGTAAAACTTCTATGGCCTTGAATATTGCCGCTAATGCGGCGGTAGATCATGCCAAAAGTGTTTTGGTTTTCAGCTTGGAAATGCCCGTGGAACAGCTTGCTCAAAGGGTATTGTGCGGTAAAGCCAAGGTGGATCAAGGGCGCTGGCGTTCAGGCAGGCTAAGTGATGAAGAAATAGGCAGGCTTTCAAGCGGTATTGCTTTTTTTAATGAAAAGAAGCTGTTTTTGGATGATAGCCCGGGTATCACTATTCCGGAAATGCGTGCTAATTGCCGCCGTATCCAGGCCGAACATGGGCTGGACTTGGTAGTAGTGGACTATTTGCAGCTAATGCGTTCCCATGTGCGTTCGGAAAGCCGTCAGTTGGAAATCGCGGAGATTTCTCGTTCTTTAAAGGCTATGGCTAAGGAATTGTCGGTACCTGTTTTGGCCTTGTCCCAGTTATCCCGTTTAGCGGAGCAAAGCGGTGAAAAAGGGCCTCAGCTTTCACATTTGCGGGAATCGGGTTCCTTGGAGCAGGATGCCGACGTAGTTTTATTCATCAACCGCAGGAATAATGATATGGATGATGGCGGTACGGGCGATAATGTGGTAGACGTGATCGTGGCTAAAAACCGTAACGGTCCCACAGGTGAAGAAAGGCTGGCTTTCCTGCGCGAATACACGCTGTTTGCCGATTTGGCAGAAGACTGGATAGGCGATGAATAAACGCTTGGTTTTACATAAGTAATCTGTACATATGCATTAACAAATTACTTATTATAAAAAATAAAGGCCAAGGGCTACATTTTTAAGGGATATTGTTATTCTAAGCTTAAGCGAAGAATCTTTTAAGAACCTTCACTACTTTCGCGATGATACAAACAAACCCTTATGCGTAGCAATCTATGTGGCCTTTGCTTTAATATATGTAATTAAGATATTTCTTTTTAGGGTTCAAGGAACTTCTGTTTTGTTATTTTGTTGGTTTGGAGGATTTTCAGTTTCCTGTTTTTCAGCTTGTTCAGGAACAGAGGCAGGGTAAATGTTTTGTTCTTGAAGCGGGGTATCGGGCGCGGTTTTGAAATTATCCAAATCAAAATAAATATTTACAAAAATAGCGGCGCCAATACCTATCAAGCTGTGTATTACCCTGCTTAAGGCATATATAAAGGGCTCATCCGCACCTATTTGGTAAACTATCACTAAAAATACTACACAGGCGGTGCCACTGCTGTCGGGAACTTTAGCTAAATTGCAGGTAAAAATTATTAGTACCACGGACAGGCTCACCATAACTATTTGCATTTCACTGCCCATTACAAAGTGCGTGAACTGCATGGCAAAAGCACCTACAATGCCGCCGATGAAAGAGCCGGTTACCCTATTTTTGCCAACATCAACGGATTTATCGATAGTGGCCTGCATACATAAAATAGCGGAAATTGCGGCAAGCATTACCCCGTTTGCGCCAATGATGCTGTAAAGCAAACAGCAAATAAATACTGCAATAGCTGTTTTGATATTGCGCATACCTATACCGAACAATTGTTTTGGCATGGCCTACCCCCTCCTTTTTAATTTATTTTAACATAATAACTAGATAATAAAAAGTCATGCGTGATGATTTAGCCAAGTATGGCCAGAAAAATTTAACATAATAATTATATAATAAAAAGTCCGTTCAATGTTATAAATACTTGATATTCAAGTTATGATGATGTAAAATTGATATGTTACTATTGGGTTAAGTTTTATTCTTAACATATATTTTAGGAGGTAATTTAAAATGGCAAAGATGTTTTATGAAAACGATGCTAACTTGGCTTTTCTTCAGGGGAAGAAAATCGCTATTTTAGGCTATGGCAGTCAGGGGCATGCTCAGGCCCAAAACTTAAGAGACAGCGGTTTGGATGTAATAGTTGCGGAATTGGAAGGTACCGCCAACTATGCCAAGGCTGTTGAGGACGGTTTCAAACCTGTAACTTCCGCTGAAGCGGCTGCTCAGGCAGATTATATCCAACTGCTTTTGCCTGATGAAATCCAGGCCATTGTTTATAAGAATGATGTTGCTCCCAACCTTAAAGCAGGAAAAATTTTGGGCTTTTCCCACGGCTTCAATATCCACTTTGGGCAAATCAATCCCCCCGCGGATGTAGACGTTGTTATGATTGCTCCCAAAAGCCCCGGCCACTTGGTACGCCGCTGCTACACTGAAGGCGCGGGCGTTCCCTGCCTGGTAGCTGTATACCAGAACGCTTCCGGCAAAGCTTTCGATTTAGCTATGGCTTATGGTAAAGGTATTGGCGGTACTAAAGCAGGTATCATTGAAACCACCTTTAAAGAAGAAACCGAAACCGACTTGTTCGGTGAACAGGCTGTACTTTGCGGTGGTTGCTCCCATTTGATCATGGCAGGTTTTGAAACCTTGGTTAATGCGGGTTATCAGCCTGAAATCGCATATTTTGAATGCTTGCATGAATTAAAATTGATTGTTGACTTAATCCATGAAAACGGTATTGGCATGATGCGTTATTCCGTAAGTGATACTGCCGAGTGGGGCGATTTAATTATTGGGCCACGCATTGTTACGGATGAAACCAAAGCAGAAATGCGTAAAGTACTTAGCGAAATTCAAAACGGTGAATTCGCTAAAAACTGGATTTTGGAAAACCAAGCCGGTCGTTCTCAGTTCAACGCTTTGGCAAGACAAGGCCAAGAACACCAAATTGAAGTAGTTGGTAAAGAATTGCGTGCTATGATGCCTTGGCTGCAAAACAAAGTAAAACAAAGCTAAGTTTTTTATAAACTGTAGTTTTGATATTTATAAGTATTTAAGCGGCTCTTGCTTAAGCAAGAGCCGCTTTTGTGTTGTAATTAGTGGGGTTTAAAACTGCTTGTTATCCTGAACACAGTGAAGGATATTATATTTTATCTTCTTTGCTTGGGCTCAGAATAACAGAAAAAATAGTTAGCCAAATAAAAGTTTAAAAATCCTAAATGGGGCTGCAGAAAGTTTTTATGCATTATAGCCTTTTACCTTGACATTACACCCCCTAAGTGCTAAAATTTTCTCTTAGAGTGGGCTTTTTATAGCCTTTTTTAGGAGGAACCATGAAAAAGTTGTTAATGGGTAATGAAGCTATGGCCATGGCGGCTATAGCGGCGGGTGTAAATGTGGTTTGCGGCTACCCCGGAACCCCCTCTTCGGAGGTTTTGGAAACTATAGCTAAAAACAATCCCGGGAATATTTATGTGGAATGGTCGGTAAACGAAAAGGTAGCTATGGAATTGGCGGCAGGCGCGGCATACAGTGGTGCCAGGGCGCTGGTTACCATGAAGCAGGTTGGCCTAAACGTAGCTTCCGACCCTTTGATGAGTATAGCTTATGTTGGTGTAAAAGGCGGTATGGTAGTTCTGGCCGCGGATGATCCCGGGCCCATATCTTCACAAACAGAGCAGGATACCAGGCATTTTGCTAAATTTGCCAATTTGCCTGTTTTTGATCCTTCAACGCCTGAGGAAGCTTATGAAATGATGTTGGATGCCTTTGAATTATCAGAAAAAGCGGGCTTGCCCGTTTTCATGCGCCCTACCACCCGTATTTGCCATGCCTGTTCGGTAGTGGATGTGGAGGAAATGAATTTTGAGCATAAGGCAGAGGGCTTTGTTAAGGATAGCAAGTGGGT
>ENA-UOOR01001961-UOOR01001961.1-fermentation-metagenome-genome-assembly--contig:-NODE-1961-length-22306-cov-153.831873_pt1 | contig 22306 bp, 20 predicted proteins | sample MGYA00245780_ERZ724029 | MGnify/ENA primary metagenome ERZ724029 (study PRJEB28704, sample SAMN03018315) | fermentation metagenome | biome: anthropogenic terrestrial biome; feature: soil... | reverse complement strand
AGGAAATGATTGCATCGGAAAGCTCTTGAATAAGCTCCTCTTTGGTTGCCATTTTAAATCCCCCTTTCCCGAATCTTTGTTTTGTCCTTAACAAAGTTTCTTCAAGATCATCACTATTACGCCATAAAAGATTTGATTTTCCCAATCCTTGATGTGGTCAGGAAACCATTGGAGGTTAAGGAACCATGATGATCAGCAAATATAATGTTTAGAGAACCATGGTTCGGGAATTAACATTTTAAGCTTCATTTAGATGATTCGGTGCAATGATAATTAATGTTATTTCCTGAGTTAACTCTCAAATCCCCATTTTCTGATTTTACAGACTCAGACCTGGGTTTCCACCCCCTGAATATCATGAAATCTGCATGCTTGAGTATTTACAATTCTAGTTTTGGGAAGATTCTATTTTGGAGAGATTCTCCAACTTTGGAGAGATTCGAGCAAGTCGTCCTGTTTGAATGCACTTTTGAATCCCTCTGGATTTTTCGGTAAACTTTAGATTCTAATGAATCTTTCCCATATATTATTCTAAATTTATGTATTTATTTATATTCTCTGGAATTTTTTTATGACATTCTTTTAAAATTTTTTACTTATTTGTAGGAAAATCCTGGCTGCTTCGGGATTATACTGAAAAAAATATTGTCACGAAGATAGATCTTTAAAAAAGCTCTCAACGTCTCTTAAACAGCTAAGAGAATTGATAAAAAGTGCATGAAAGCTAATAACTAGTCAAACCTGCTCACTAAACGTTAGGAATTATTTAGCTTAAGAAATGATAGTAAATACGTTCATTAAGCTTTATTACACAAGATAAGGCCCGTTAGTCCCCTTCTATACCTACAGTTTCTCCTACTGCAAGCATGAGTTCTCCATAGAGCAGTTTTTCAAGAGTCTCGGCTACGTACTTCCTTTGCTGGTATTTCTGGATATCCTCATGCATCCTGAGATCGGAATCTACCTGGACTCGAAGGAGAGCAAAATGAAAGGCTTTCTCATTCCTTATCGGGGCTGTATAGAAGGCTTCCAGCAGGTAAGGGAGTTTAAGGGGATCTTCTATAACTTCACTTAAAAGTAACATTTCTTCGGGAATATCCTGAAGATGTGAAGATATATCGTTTTTTCCAGTAATAAGTTGCAGGTTTTTTTTGGAATACTTTTTTTCGAGGATAATAATTTCGCCAATTATACTCTTCACCCCTCACTCAAACTAGGTCTCGGATCCCCTATACAGGCTCCGGGGTAAATTCCCGGTATTTCTGGAATAGTCAAGTAATGATATTGAAGTAATAGCTCTATGTAAAAGGGAATAAAATGGTTTCAGGCCAGCATTCCCTTTACAATAATATCAATAGCATCGTCTTCTTCAAGGCCGCGGGCCATGAGAGTTTCAACTTCTTTTTTATCCACACACCCAATTGCAGCCTCATGGGTTACCTTTGCCAGAGGATTGTCAACACGCACAATGGGGATGGCTTCGGCTTTTGCATTGCCCTGGATAACCTCCATACAGTCAACATGTCCTCTGGCTCTAGGGGCGCGGCCTTCAGTAATTCCCCTGAACTCTGACACTGCGTCATCAGTAATGGCAAGTCGGCTTTTGATCACGCTTCTAGCATTTTCCCCATTAAGGGATACTTTTTCCAGGATTTTTATTTTATCGTCCTTTTTCCCATACACCTTGGTAACCAGCTCACAAACAGCGTCTTTTTCAGCCTCTACGGTATAGTCAAATTCTAAATAGCCTACTCTGCCCGAAACAAGTGAGAAATTTGTGTAGTAGCTGCCTCCTTCCTCTATCTTTATATTAGCCTTCGGGATCACCTCAATTCCTCCATGGGGGCCGTGGAAGTGAGTCTCAGTATACTTTAATGAGGCATTTTTTCCTATGACCATTTGGGCATCCATTCTATGAATAACCTTCACAGCGTTAGGGAATGTACAGTGTGCGATGAGCTCAACAGCCGAATCTTCTTCAGCCACGAAATTCATCTTTATTTCCTGAAGCCCGTCTTCCGGGATAAGTCCGAAACAGAGGTGTACAGGAAGTGGAATCTTGTACCCTTTCTTAATGGTCATATTAACGTCCACTCCATGTTCTGTCCGATTCGTTTCAAGCACAATTCCTTCTGTCCCGTTTGCATTAAGCACCTTGTTTCCGCTTATCACAAGGCTTGCAAGCTCGTGCTTATGAAGGACTTCAGCATCTCCCCCGGCTGCCGAATAGGCTGCATCCATATCTTTGATTTCGCTGGAAAGTGTACTAACGGTTCTCTGGGTCATTGTAAAGCCGCCTTTGGTGGGGATACCCTGCTGTCACACGGTATGCACCTGTTTTTGAAAAATTCGCTGATTTCCAGGGGGTCTCCACTCCTGAGGATAGCCCCTTCACACATAAGTGACGCTTTATCGGATGCGGCTGCAATTTCTTCCCTATGTGTAATTACAAGTACAGAGGAACCATTTTCCTTTAAAGTCTGGATCAAAGCCACGATTTCCTTTAAGGAAACGACATCGATCCCGGAATCAGGTTCGTCAAGAATTGCAAGTTTCGGTTTCATTGTAATTATCGAGGCAAGTTCTATGCGTTTCCTTTCGCCTCCGCTAAGGGCCTCACCAACTTCCCTGTCCAGATATTTTTCGGGCTTAAGGTCGACTTTCCTCAGGGCTTCTTTCAGCTCCTCTTCAGTAATGCCTCCATTGCCTTTTGCCCCGATTGCCAGGTAATCCCTGACTTTCAGCCCTTCAAAGCGGGCAGGTTCCTGCCAGGCAAGGGTAATGCCTTTTCTTGCACGTTCGGTTATTGAAAGCTTTGAAATATCTTTCCCATCAAAGATGAGGCTGCCTTCCTCGTGTTCATAGCCCTGGAGTCCCATCAGGGTATAGGCAAGTGTACTTTTTCCTGCGCCGTTTGCACCTATAATGCTGTGAATTTCCTGGTCGCCTACTTCGAGATTGACTCCACGCAGGATTCTCTTCCCATCACGGCTCAGCACCAGGTTTTTTAATGATAAAATCTCTGACACCTCTAGTGAATTTTTAGTTTTAGCCCTGCAGCAAATCTCTGCAGCGCTGCAGATCCTTAACGGTATTTACATTTATTGCTAGTTTGGGATTATCAAGTATCAGATTAAAGTCTTCCTGTTCGTTTCGGATTTGAGAACTGTCCAGAATATTGACTCCAGCAGGTACTATCAGCTTTCCGTCCCTGTTAAAAACTGTATCTGGCCTGATTCCGGCTCCCTTACAGATGTTAATAGGAACATATACTGAGAGGGCCGGTTTTCCTTCTTCTTTATATTTTTCAATTACCGAATCGATAATTTCAGGGTTTATCAAGGGGAGATCTGACATAATAATCATTACAGGGCCTGTCGTTTCTGCGGATTCTACTGCATGGATCATATCTCCTACGTAGTTTCCTCCAAAGGTTCTGATTACGCGTACTTCTCCTTTATAGCGTTCCTGAATCATGATTTCGGTTTTGGGGGTAACAGGTGAGACCGCTACAAAAACCCTGTCTATATTCTTTGCGGCCCTGAGGGTATCTATCACATAGGCTATTAGGGGTTTTCCAAGCAATTCAACACATGGCTTTTCTCCCATTCCAAGCCTTTGTCCGAACCCCCCTGCCATTACAATAGCATCCATTCTAAACCTCCCATATTTCCGTTCAATGAAAGTTTCAGGATAACTGCGAGAATAATGAGAGCAGTTACCCTACCAATTTCGTTAGCAGTACCAATTCCGTCTCCGTTTAAGCCGCCAAAATGGGCATTGCTCCGGTTAAGAAGCACCAGAGCCGAGGTACAGGCTCCCAGATAAGGCAGCAGGCCTATCAATCCAAAAGGTAGGAAACAAACAATAGCGCCGAATACGAAGCCTATCAGGAAATTCTTTCGGGTTGCTCCGTTTATAGTCATGGTTCCCAGGCCGGGGTAAGCCTGTTTTTCCTGCGGAGGTATGGGCTTTCCAAAGGCAGCAATAGTTAACATGGACTGCTTTGCACTGACTTCTGCAATAAACATTGATACAAACATCAAAACCGGAAGATTAGACCCGAAAACAGCCGAGCCTTCTTCCTGGACTGCTCTTATAGAACCGTAGAGAGTGAGCAGCAGCAGCATGCAGAAAGCTACTCCGCCTGTCCCGAGGGTTGTATCCTTGAGGGCTTTGATTTTTTTCTCAAGCGACCCATGAGCCATAAAACCATCCCCCATGTCAGTGACTCCATCGAGGTGGTTAAAACCTGTAATATAATATACAAATCCCATAATAAGGGCTGCAAGAATAGGTCCTGGAAATATTACCTGTCCGATGTATGCAATCGCCCCTATCAGAAGGCCGAGCACTGCTCCTACTATAGGATAGAAGTATATCTTCTTCATGAGTTCATCGATCCCTTCCATGCTGATTCCTACAGGGATCGTGGACAGAAAACCAAAACCCGATTTAAAAGCAAGTAAATATGAATTCATTGAATATCGCCTGTTTTTCAATCTTTTCTTTCAAACTCTGCCATACCTCTTGAATACATGTTGGAGGATACGCCTCCTATAAGTCCCCCTATCACATCATCCATAAAAGGCCCCAGGTCTGCAAGAATTCCGGGTTTCTGTTTGTCATACCTGACAAATTCGAACGCACCCTTGGAGCCGCTAATATAAGTTGCAATACTTGTGCCAAGGACCTCGTCCGCGATTATAAAAGTAAGGTCCTTTTCATAGGAACTTTTGCTGAGATTCGGAAGAGTTCCTGCCCTGCCTTCTCGTTCCAGCAGAATCCCTGAATAGATCAGAAGACAGAGGTTTGGATCCGAAAGCGCGTACTTGAGTTCCCTTTTAAACAAAGCGTCTGCTTTCTCCCTGGTCTCAAGTCCTGGATGTGGGACATACATCTCAAGAGCCGTATCAGCAAGATCCTGAACACTGATGCCTTCTTCAGCAAGGACATCCAGGATATCGAGTGTAGCTTTTTCTTCTATTTTTTCAGGCTGCCCTTTTTTCAGGTCCCTTTCCTCAATATCGGATAACTTCATATGATCACTTCGGGGTTGTTAAAATGATTCTATAATCTTCGAAAATCTTTAACGTTAGTGGCTTTTTCTTGAGCCCTCTTCTGTATAGAATTCGGATAATCTCAGGAATCGGGCTCTGGCAGGCACAGAAAGGGTTATGGATACAGATGTATCCCTGCTATCTGGATCACTGCCGCAAAGGCAGCAAGTGAGAAGCCTGAAGCAACTGCTATTAATTGGGATACCCTTTTTATATCTTTTACTTCGGTTGGGGGGTATAAAGCCCCAAGTATATAATTATCGGGTTTTTCAAGTTTGACTCCGAGTGCGCCTGCAGTAGCTGCCATGGGATAGCCGGAATTGGGGGATGGGGTTTTCATTCCGTCTTCAAGGGCGCTCTTTAAGCTGTTTAAGGGATTAATTTTTCCTTGCTTTTTTGGGACCAGAGCCACTGTAAAGGCTGCCGCAAGAATAAATATGACAGAGATCCGGGCAGGGATCCAGTTTAATACGTCATCGAGTTTTGCTGAGAAGTATCCAAGTTCTCTATAAGGTTCGGTTTTGTACCCAACCATTGAATCCAGAGTATTAACCGCTTTAAACGCGTATGCAGCCACAAGCCCGAATTCTCCGAAAAGGGCATAATAAAAAATGGGACTCAGAATGCCGTCAACGTAGTTTTCGGATACGGATTCGACAACTGCAGAGGACATCTGGGTTGTGTTCAATTTGGAAGGATTCCGACTTACATAAATCGGGAGCAGTTCCCTGACGTTCTCAAGCCTGTCTGCTTCAAGATGACTATAAATCTCCCTTGCAGGGCTAAGTAGACAGTTAATAGCAAAGGTGGCTTTCAGGAAATAAGCTTCAAGAAGGAGTGCAAGTATCCCGGGAATTCCCGGAAGGGCTGCAATGTAGAGCACAGAGTAGCCCAGCAACGCTGCGAAAAAGACGCAACAGAGCGCCATTGCAGTTCCATAGAGTTTTCTGTGAGTCTGAGGTGCCGCATCTTTTAAAATGTTGATTAATTTTCCTATCCATACTACAGGGTGTACGGCAGCAGGCGGCTCTCCTAAAAAAATGTCTATACCTGCTGCAAGCAGAAGTACCAGAGCAAGGTGCCCGCTGTCCGGCACAATCATAGGATAGGCTCCATCACTTTCTTCCAGGCTACCTTCACAAGCTCATCCGTATCTCCTTCCTGCATAAGGCAGTCTAGGATTTTCTGGGCAGTTTCTTTATTGTGAACCAGATGACAGTCAACACAGCTCCATACCTTGCCGCCTCTTGAGCTCTGGATCCATTTTCCTCCTGTCTGCTCGTTTTCACAGGGATAGAATGGACAGAAGCAGAAGGTACAGTTCTGGCCTTCAAAGTGGCAGGGATAGTATTCACAGGTTTTCCTGCTCCCAATGCCTTCTTCAGAGGCTTTTTCGATTACCTGCTGTAGTTCATTTTTCGCCTGTTCTTTACCCCATTGGGTAATTACGTCCCCAATTGCAGCGATCAGCCTATTGTTTTCTTCTTCAGTACGGACTGCAACCCTTATATAATTCTTTCCAAGACCATGGAAGGAAGAACAATCTCTTATAAGGACTCCGCGCGCTGCGAGGCGTGTAGTTAATTCTGTTGAGTCAAGTATGAATTTGTTAATATTGACAAAGATAAAGTTTACATTCGCTTCCCCGGATTTAAATCCCCTGATCCGATCGAGTTTGGCTTTAAGCTTCTCGCCTTCGGTTTTGATCTTAGCTCTCGCCTCTTTCAAATATGGATTTTCTATCCCGCCTTCAATGTTGAGAAGGGCAGTCCCTACACTGTTTGCCACGGTTCCGAGGTTCCAGGAAAGCCTGGCAGTATTCAGGATTTCAGCCATTTCAGGAGAAGCTATCCCAAAGCCCATCCTGATTCCCGGGATTGCAAAGTCCTTTGTAAGGGAACGCATGACAAAAACGTAGTTATTACTTGCTGCAAGGTCGGCAACGCTCTGTGAAGGATCAGAAAGTTCAATAAAAGCCTCGTCCACAAAAAGCAGGGTTTCATGCTTCTCGCAGCGTTCTGCAAGTGTTTTGATTTCTTCTCGCGTACGGAGTTTTCCTGTTGGGTTATTGGGGTTGCAAATAAACAGGATTTTTGCTTTTTCCAGAAGCTCGTCAGGAAGTGTTTCTACCTCATCCTGGCTGGGGTATTGTGGTTCTGCTCCCATAATCCGGCACTGCATCTCGTATTCTCCAAAAGTGGGCCAGGGCAGCAGGACTATATCCCCTTTTTCAACCACACATTCCACTACAAGCCTGACTATTTCCGTTGAACCGTTACCTGGAATGATATTCTCCGGGGCTACTCCAAGCCCTACAAACTTTGCAGCAGCCTCTCGAAACTCAAGATACCTGTTGTCAGGATATTCAGCAAGTTTTTTAAAACTGTTATTAAGAATCTCATCAAAGCTCAATCCGCTTTCTGGATGTTCAAAAGGGTTTCCTAGGGGATTAAAATTTGCACTAAAGTCAAGAATTTCGCTTTCAGGAATCCCATAAGTCTCAGATGTTTCCTGAATTAGCCCTCCATGTCTACAGGGCTTCAGGTCAAGCAGATGCTTCCTTAAAGGTACACTTCTTTGCTCTGACACGTTGATCGCAAATATTTAGTGTGAATCATGTATATTAAGCTGCTTATTAAATTATTCAACTTAACTTACCTTTATTTGCTTTACTATTGTTTGATTGCGAAAACTTCTGCTTTTAGAATCCATTCTACTTTATTTTACAGAATAATTATATTAATCCAGTCTTTTCCTTTGTCTATGTTATTACTATTATTACTACTATTATTCATTACTACTACTATTATTCTCTTTTTTTTCTTTTTCTACAATGTGTCATTTTTGCTGAATTCAGGTAGTATCGAAAAAGTAAAATAGCTTGCTTTTAACTACTACCATCCAGAATCGCTGAAAAATATCTTCTATTAAGAAAGACGGCTTATGCCTTAGTGTTTTATACCTTAACATTATGCCTTAATGTTACGCCTTAATATTATGCCCTAACATTATGCCTTAATTATGCCTTAATATTTGTTTTAAATTTGACGTTATCAGGTGCATTTAAAAATGACAGTTAATAAACCAAGAGGGACCCGGGACTTTTTACCAGCCGACACTGCCCGGAGAAGATACGTGGAAAGTATTATGCGAGATGTTGCCCGCAAATGGGGCTACAGTGAAATAATTACTCCCACGTTTGAACATCTGGACCTTTTTACCCTGAAGTCAGGGGAAGGAATTGTAGGGGAACTCTATAACTTCACGGATAAAGGGGGCAGAGAAATGACTCTCAGGCCTGAGCTTACTGCTCCTGTCATGCGCCTGTATGTGAACGAACTCCAGTCCTTTCCAAAACCCTTAAAATTATTCTACTTCGAAAACTGTTTCCGTTATGAACGCCCCCAGAAAGGCCGTTTCAGGGAATTCTGGCAGTTCGGGGTTGAACTTATAGGAAGCGGAAAACCCGATTCTGACGCCGAGGTTATTGCCCTTGCCGATTCCATGTTAAAAGCCGTCGGAGTGAAGGGCGATCTGAAAATCGGAAACCTTGCAGTGATACGTACGCTTTTAAGCGGGCTTGAGCCGGAAGTTGTGAGTAAGGTCATGCGGCTTGTAGACAAGAAAGAGTATGCAGGTCTCGAAGGTTTGCTTGAAGAAATCGGGGCCGAAGAACAGCTCAAGTCCGACCTTTTCCACCTTATCAAGCTTGAAGGCAGGTATATCCTTCCAGATGTAAAGGAAATCGTAGGAAACCTCCCTGAACTTGTAAGCTTTGAGAAAACCCTCAAGCTTCTTGACGCATACGGAGTCGATTACACCCTTGACTTCGGGATCGCCCGCGGGCTCGACTATTATACAGGCATGGTTTTTGAAGTCTATGCCGAAGGCCTCGGTGCCCAGAAACAGGTCTGCGGAGGCGGCTCTTACCAGCTTATCCAGCTTTTCGGAGGCGGAGACGTGCCTTCAACCGGCTTCGGGATAGGCTTTGACCGGATTATGGAAATCTGCCCTCTTACCCCACCTGCTCCAAAAACCCTTGTAATGATCTCGAAACCTGATGTCCATCTGGAAACCATAAATTTTGCAAATGAATTAAGAAAACACGTGCCAGTTCATATAGATCTCATGGAACGTAACTTCAAAGCCCAGCTCTCCTATGCAAACACCATCAACGCCGATTATGCGGTTATAGTCGGGGAAAAAGAACTCGAAGCAAGAAAACTTACGCTGAAGGATATGGTTTCAGGAGAACAGAAACTTCTGACGCTGGAAGAGATTATTGAGAAGGTAGCTTAAGAGCTTCAGTAAGACAATTTGCTTTCTATTTTTAATTTTTTATTACTTTTTTCTCATTTTAACTTCTAACTTTTCTATTTAACTCTTAATTTTCCTATTTAGCTCCTAATTTTATTTTCTATTCTGGACATTAACTGCGCTGAAAATATTTCTACTGTTAATTTCCTCTGCTTGAATCCTTGTTGGTAGGCTATAATAAATATTTTCTGATTTCTCTTATATTTATCAAGCCAGATATTTCAATAGAGGATACTTTAATTTCTTTAACATCGTTTTAATGTCTTAGTAAATGATTTCTGTAGTCTTATCCGTCAACTTCTCACATATTTTAAATGATAATCGCACGGATTTCAAGGATTTATTCACACATTTTATACAGGGCATCTTAGAGGTCGAGGAAAGAAGATGGGGCGAGGAACTTGGAACCAATCATTGAGGTCAGGAATCTTACCAAGATTTTTCTCTCAAGAGGAAAGAAAATAACAGCAGTGGACGATGTCAGTTTCGATGTATTCAATGGGGAAATTTTTGGCATGATAGGACCTAACGGAGCTGGTAAATCAACCATATTTTCCATGCTGACCACGTTAATAAAACCTACAGGTGGCAGTATAAAGGTTGCAGGTTTTGATGTTGGAAAAGAAGATGACAGGATAAGACCAATAATAGGTATAGTGCCCCAGAAGCTTAGCCTCTATCCGGACCTCACAGCCAGGGAGAATCTGGAACTCATGGGTAACCTTTACGATGTGCCAAAACCGGTTATGGAAGAGCGAATTGACTGTTACCTGAAACTCGTAGGTCTTGAAACTCATGCCGACCGTTTTACAGGTGGTTTTTCAGGCGGTATGAAACAGCGCCTTTCAGTAATCTGCGCAGTGATACACGACCCTGAAATCATATTCTGGGATGAGCCAACAACAGGGCTTGATCCGCAGACAAGGCAGGCTATCTGGAAACTCGCCAGAAAATTCAATGGAGAAGGAAAAACTCTAATTTTTACGACCCATTATATGGAAGAGGCAGATAAGCTCAGCGATAGAGTCGCTGTAATGAATCTAGGCAAACTTGTGGCTCTGGATGCGCCAGGAATCCTAAAGGAAAAATCAGAAAGTGCGAATCTTGAAGATGTGTTTATACGCCTAACTGGGGAAGAGGTGCGTGATTAAAATGACAATAAGGACTGAGCTGAAGCATTCCTGGATAATAATGATAAAAGAGTTCAGACAGCTTTTCAGAAAAAAAGCGCTTTTAGTTCCTTTGTTTTTATTTCCCATTATCATGATAGTCTTTTTTGGCTACGGCATGGGCGGCACAGTCAAAAATGCTCCAATTCTCATAGTCAATGACGACACCGGCACAGCCTCAGGCCCGCTTGTTCAGGAAATCGGAAGCTACACCCCTAAATACGGCGGAAACCCCATGTTTTCGATAACCTATACAAAGGACATGTCGCAGTCCGAGGCAGAGAGTAAAATAGATGCAGGATTGTATAAAGCCGTACTGCTCATCCCGCATGATTACAGCGACAGGGTAGCGAAAAATGAGAGTACGACGCTGACGCTCTTAACTGATTCTTCCGATACTACCACAAGTGGCATAATTATAAACTTCATGAAGCAATTTTTAGCAAAAGCCGGACCTGTTTCTTTAAATGTTCCTAAGATTTACGGCGATCTTGAATATCTTGATTTTCTCACACCAGCTGTCATAGCCCTTACCATATTTTTTGGTTCCGTGGCAACTACAGGCTCTGCGATTGCAGGAGAGAAACAGGATGGGACTATTGTTCGGATCTTAATGACGCCTGTCAGCAAAAGATCTGTGATTTTGGGAAAAACCTTATACCAGCTAATATTGCAATTAGCCAGAGCTGTTATCCTGATATTTGCAGCATTTGCCATTATGGGATTCAAGATGAATGGCAGCTGGCTTCTTGTTGCTCTGGTGCTTGTAATTTTCACTCTAGGAGGCGTAGGGTTGGGGATAGTCATGTCTGCAATTGCAGATGATATGGAATCTTTCTTCCAATTAAATATGCTGTTTACCCTTCCATCCATGTTTGTAACAGGTGTATTTTTTCCCTTGAGCTCAATTCCTGATTGGATGCGTTATATAGCCTATTTACTACCTCTAACTTATGCAAATAACGCTATGCGTGCTATCATGATCAAGGGTCAGGGTCTGAACGCTATATCTACTGATCTGATAATACTCTCCATTTTTGCACTCATTACTTTCACTGCAGGTGTTCGCCTTTTCAGGAGGGAAGCATAAAATGAAGAAAATGACAGTATTCTTTTCTCTATTAGTTATATCGATTATTATGGTCTCGAGCGCAGCAGCAGCTTATAATACCCAGGCTACTCCAACAATTATTCCAATCACTCCATCCTCTCCGACTTCTCCTGTTACTCCTCCCTCTTTGACTTCTCCGTCCACTGTAGCTACTCCATCTATTGCAACCACCCCATCTGTTTCATCCACTCCATTTATTGTAACTACTCCAATAACTCCAACTACTTACAGTGTGCCTCAAAGTTTTGATTTTGGGATAAATTATTATAACGTGTACGGCAGCCCTGATATTAGTGCCACCATTATTGGCAGTAACGAATTCGATAGAGGTCAGAAGGCTACTTTAAACATTGATTTTATGAACAGGGGCAAATTATTAGGGTTTAAGGATGTCAGGACGCCGAAAGGAGCAAATGAAATCTTTGCTGCCCAGATGGAAATGAAACTTGAGAGTGCTATAGTAGACGCCACCGGCATAGTTGCTTCTCTATCCGCAGATCCAGACAGTCCTGTTGAAGTCAAATCAATTAGCCAGCAGCTCGGTTCTATAAAAAGTGGGCAGAATTCAATAACTCCTGCAAAATTCGATATAGAAATAAATAAAAAGGCAAAGGCAGGGGAATACAACCTTTACCTGAATCTCTCCTATGATTACCAGAAAAACATCCAGGTTACAAATGCAAATGCCACTGCTCAGACTTATGATGTGAATCACTGGTATGGGATGATGGCCCAGAACCAGACATTAAAAATCAAAGTAAAAAGTCAGGCTGATTTTGAGATCGTAAATACTACAGGCAGCCTCCATCCTGGGGGAAATAGCATAATCGAAATAACAATTAAAAATACGGGTGAGAACGAGGCAAGAAACGTTAAAGCAATAGTCAATCCCTCTGACCCTTTAAGCACAACCGATGGTATGGCTTTCCTATCTACTATAACGCCTGGCAATATGGCTGTTGCAAAAATTAAGGTTAAGGCGGATAGCGAAACTATACCTAAGGTCTATGGAATAGACACAGTATTAAAATACGAAACCCCAGAAGGCGATATTAAGTATTCCGATATCCTTCAGGCTACGGTAGAAGTTAAGGATGCAGGACTGTTCCAGAAGCTTTTCGGATGGTTTTAATAAAAATATCAATCGGGTAGCAATTAATAACCCATTTTGCATATCGTTTTAAGAACACTGTTCCGACACAAACTATATATGTTATGCTGCGTTCTCTAGTGATGTTTTTACCGAAAACTCACGCTTTTGCAGGGATTCCTGAAAAGCCACGCAGCAGTTTGCTGTGGCGGATTAAAAATCTCCCGATCGATGTGTTGGTCCGTTATAATCGGTAAAGATATAACTTCAGCCCGAAGAGCTTTCCTCAGGGCATCGATCAATTAATATCAGGAGAATTATTATGGCAAAAATGCATACCAAAAGAAAAGGCAAGTCCTCTTCCACCAGGCCCATCAGAACTGAGCCGCCTGAGTGGTGCAAGATCAGCGCAGAAGAAGTCACTTCAATCGTCCTTGATCTCTGGAAACAGGGTGTCTCAACCGCTGAAATCGGGATGACTTTAAGGGACCGTTATGGAGTTCCTGATGCCAAGCTTATCACAGGCAAGAAGATTACAACCATCCTCAAGGAAAATAATGTTGCTTCGAACCTTCCTGAAGACCTCACCAATCTGATTGTGAAGGCTCTGAGGCTCAGGAAACATCTTTCTATTAACAAAAAAGATGTTCACAACAAACGTGCTCTTAATCTGACTGAATCCAAGATTAGAAGGCTTGTTAAGTACTACAAGCAAGAAAAAGTACTTCCAAGAGAATGGTTCTACAAGCCTGAAACTGCAGAAATGATGATTACCAGGTAAAAACCTGGAAATCTTTTTTCTTGTTTTTCTGGTCGGTTTTGCTCGCTGGCAAATCCTACCGCTATTTTAAAATTCTGCTTTCATTCTTTTTCTCTGATTACTTTTGAAATTTCTATGTATTCTTATTTTTCTATGTATTCTTATTTTTCTTTAATATGATTGTGTGTATTTTAGAGGTTGTGTGCAAATGGTACTTCAGAGCTTCCGGGAACCACACACTGCATACCTGCAATCTCTCCGATAACTACTGGCAGGCCATATACCTCCTCGATCACCTGAGGTGTGATTACCTCGGCTCCTCCGTGTGCGTGAACCTTCCCTCCTTTCAGGAAAATAAACCGGTCTGCATACCTGAGAGCCTGATTGAGGTCGTGCATGGTCATTATGGCTGAAATCCCATGCTCGAGGACAATCTGCCTGATAATGGCTAGGATCTCAACCTGATTTCTCAGGTCAAGGCTGCTTGTAGGTTCGTCCAGGAGGAGAACTTTTGGTTCCTGTACGAGTGAGCGTGCAATTGCGACCTTCTGGAGTTCGCCTCCGCTCATTTCATCGATATAAGCCATGCGGAGTTTTTCCATGGAAAGTAACCTAAAGACTGAATCGACTATTCTAAGATCCCTTTCGGTAATATCCCATTTGATATGGGGTCGTCTTCCGAGCAGGACGGCATCAAAAGCGGTCAGCCTTCCGGTTTCCACCCTTTGAGGAACATATCCGACAAGACGTGCAATTTCCATTGTTCCCAGGTCAAAAAGGTTATTTCCGTCAAGATGAACTGTTCCTCCTCTGGGACGGAGAATCCTGTTAAGACATTTTAACAGGGTAGTCTTGCCAACACCGTTGGGCCCGAGAATTGCTACAATTTCTCCTTCCTCGATGGAAAAAGCTATTTTATGGAGGATTTTACGGTTACGATACAGGAATTCAAGCTCTTCTACACAAAGAATCATCTTTTGTATCCCCTAAGAAGTAAGTATATGAAAATTGGTGCTCCCATGAAAGCCGTAAGGATAGAGACAGGAAGCACATATGGCGACACTATAAGCCTGGCTGCGGTATCAGATGCCAGAAGGAGAATTCCTCCAAGCAGGGTCGAGCCAGGGATCAGGTATCTCTGGTCATCTCCTATGACTCTTCTTGCCATGTGTGGACAGACCAGCCCTACAAACCCGATTACTCCCAAAAACGAAACGATCACAGCAGAGACAAGAGCTGTAATAACCATTCCGACCAGCCTGACCCTTTCCACATTGATGCCTAACCCTTTTGCGGTCTCGTCTCCTGCATCTATGGCATTGTAGTCCCAGCGGTTGATTATGAAAAATATAGTCGCAAGCAGGACAACACATGTCATAATTTTAAGTTCCAGCCAATTTACTCTTCCGACATCGCCAAAGGTCCAGAAAACAACTGCTGCAAGCTGAGTATCATCAGCAAAGTACTGCAGGAACATCGTGCCTGCGGTAAAAAGGGAAGAAAGCGCAACCCCTGCAAGTACCATTACTTCGGGAGAAGAGGCTCGGATTCGGGAAATAAGCAGAATTACCCCGGTAGCAAGAAGGCAGAAGAAAAAAGCTACCATGGTAGTCAGGTAAGGGTTGTTGATCATTATGGGATCTGCAACTGTGGACTGTATTTTTCCAGTGCCTAGAACTACCACAGATACTGCAGCTCCGAAAGCACCGGCATTTGAAATTCCAAGCGTAAACGGAGAACCAAGTGGGTTGCGCAGGATGGACTGCATTACAACCCCTGCAACTGAAAGTCCGGCTCCTGCAACTATTGCAGCCAGGGCTTGAGGGAGCCGGATATTCCAGATTATACTCCGTACACCTACATCCCATTTAGTAACAGGTTTTTGACCCAACAGTGTCTGCATTACCTTGTACAGAGGGATTTCTACCTCTCCTACTGAGATCGAGTAGATAAACATAAAGAAGAGGAGCAGGAGCCCCCCTAAAATCCAGAAGTATTTCCTCCTCACGTAAGCGAGGTAATCTTCCGGAACTGCTCCTTTGGCAAAATGCACTTACTTATACCCTCCGTGTTATAGCGGAATCTGCTTAAAGCCAATATTATCGTACTGTTTATTTAGGTCGGAGAAGACAGGTTTGCCAACGAAGAAAGTGTATATCTCGTCGGCTTTGGCTTCCGGATTGATATCTTCAAACCTGTCCGGATAGAGCACTTTTCCTACAAAATAAGCGTTTGCAAGCACGGACTCATAATTCGTGCTATAGAAATTGTAGGGAATCACGCCGTAAACTTTGCCGTTCTCTATAGCTGAAAGCCCTTTGAGGGCAGGGTCATTCTTGAGCTCTCCAATAGCTCCTTCATTACCCAACTGAATGGTACCGACATCAATAAACAGGTACTCTGGGTCCCAGTTTACGAGTGCTTCTTTGGCAATATCTGCATGGTCAGCGCCCATTCCGGTTGCAACATTCTTTGCATTCACCCAGAGAAATGGCGGATAAGCAGGTTCCGTGGAAACGATTCCATGAGCTCCTGCACTGCTCACCCCTCCAACATAGACAGTCTTTCTCTCAGATTCCGGGATATCTACAGTCCTGTTTTCAAGGTCCTGCATTGTAGCTTCAATATAGGCAATCACTTCTTCTGCTCTTTCCTGTTTGCCTACTGCCTCACCCATTATCCGGAGTGAGTTGTACATTTCGGTTTTTTGCTGCTCATTTTTTAAAGACCCGTAAGGAAGCATGACAACAGGAATACCAGTTTTACTTTGAAGTGAATCGGCATCAACAGCATTGGTTGCTGCCGGCTGACCAGTTGTTTCGGTTTTTAGGATGATCTGTGGATCAATGGCAATTATCTTTTCAGGATCATCTTTGCCTCTGAACTCACCAATCAGTGGATAGTCTTTAAGCTGCGGATTTGCAAGGACATAAGGGCGTCCCTCAATTTCGTTTTCTTTTTTTTCTATGCTGTCAACCCCAACGATGCTGTCTTCGGCTCCGAGGTATATAAGGTAGCGCAGGCACCCGGCTCCTGAGCAAACAAATCTTTCCGCATTACGAGGTATAATGACTTCTCTGCCGACTCCATCTTTGAGTGTTACCTCTGCAGATTCTACCACCTCATCGGCGCTTGAAACTCCTGAAGCCTCTTTTGGAGCTGATACTACTGAATTTCCATTGGACGTAGATTTATCAACGCATCCAGAAGCCATTATCAGAGCAGTAATGAGTATAAACATTAAAATAAATATATTTGATTTTAATTTATTACTTTTATTTAATTCCATGTTACTTTCCTCTTTAGTTAGTGAGTAAAAGTATTACATAAAATTAACTAAATTTGTTTGTTTATTATTGAATCTCAAGATTTTTCTGAAAATAATGAATTATTATGATTTTTAAAGCAAGAAGATAATCTTGCAACGTTGACTATAACCAGTTTGTTTTTAACTGCTGAAATCGATAATCTATGACTAAGGATGTTCTTGTGAATTTAACTTATATTAAAAATTAACACTCTGAATCATTGATCTGGTAAGATAATTAGTTAAAAAGTGAATAAAACTAGAGAGTATTGATGAAAGTTGGATGAAACTTAGATGAAGTACTTATTCTCAGTTTCTTCCAAAAATAAGTTAACCTAGGGAAGTAAATCTCTTTTCAAGAAGTCATAAGTTCAATATTCGGGTTCTAACCCCTCTATAAGGGAAGAAGTTTTATCCAGTTCAGCTTCTTTTTCTACCCGCTGCTTTTTTTCCTTTTCCTGGTTGATTGCTTCAATGGCTACACCATATAGCTTTTCAATTTCACGAGCTGACTCTAAGGTGAGTACGGACAAAACCTGAGGATACTCGCCACTGCGAACGATTATTCCTTTAAAGACATGCCCTATAGCTCTGGATAATTTTTCAATTTCACCTGAGATATCATCTACGTTCAGGTATTTGCGGTCGCATGGAAGGCATGTCAGAAGAGGCCTGGTAGGTCTGACCGACACTGTTGGTATAACTTGCGTTAACAGCTTTGAGGTCGAAAATCGCAGTTTTTACCAATGCTGTGCGCAAGATACCAGCAGGATAAAAGTGCAAATAACAAAGTTATATGATCCCTTTTCAGCTTTTTACTTTTCAGCCTCTTTAATTAGATTTTCAACTGGTTATTTCTAGACTTATATCTATCCAGCTTGATTTGTGGATAAGAGAACCCATAGATATGATATCTACTCCGGTTTTTGCATACCCCTCAAGGTTTTTCTGGGAAATTCCTCCAGATGCTTCCACAATAACTGAGTTCCTGAGCCCTTTTTCTTTAAGTATTTCCAGCGTTTCGCGGGTGGCTTCGGGCGGCATGTTATCCAGCATTATAATATCAGCTCCGAGTTCTGCAGCGAGCACAGCATCTTTTGCAGACTCGACTTCAACTTCTATTTTCCTAGTGAAACTGGCTTTTTTCGCTGCCTTGATTGCAGCTTCTATTCCCATTAACTTGACGTGGTTGTCTTTAATCATAATCGAATCCGAAAGGTTGAACCTGTGAGGGTCTCCTCCGCCTGCAGCCACTGCCAATTTTTCGAACTTCCTTATTCCCGGGGTGGTTTTTCTTGTACAGGCTACCCTTGTAGTCTCTGAATATTTTCTTACCGTATCCACACAGGCTCGGGTAAGAGTTGCAATCCCGCTAAGATGCCCAAGGAAATTCAGGGAAAGCCTCTCTGCTCTGAGAATAGATACTGCTCCTCCCTTTAACCTGAAAACAATCTCACCTTCTTTGAGATAGTCTCCGTCTTTAAAAGTGGTTTCAGCCTGAATCCCAAGATAGCAAAAAATTGATTCGGCTTCTTTAATCCCGGCAATAACGCAGGCCTCTTTTGTGATAATAATGGCTTCTGAAGGTCTATCAGGCACAATAGTGCACGAAACATCATCGTACCCAAGATCTTCTTCTATAAAACTTTCAACTTCTTTAATAAACATGATTTCTCCCAGGTGTGTTATGTTTACTAAATTTATAAGAGGTACGGTGTCTTTAATATTTTTTTTCTAGGCAAAATAAGTGCGGATAAACCGAGCTGTCGGTTTTCAAAAGCTCTTCCGGTAAAGTGATTCAGCAGAAAATTTAAAATCAGGTGACGATTTACAGTACACCTATCCTCTGGTTTATGAGATGTTCTTTAGTTTATGAAGTCAGTTGCTAAAAGTAATTAGAGGGAAGTGATCAATTTATTGATCATTCCTCAGGAGTCTGGAATGCTGAAAATAGGAATTATTGGTTGTGGATTTATTGGTGGACAGATTTGCAGGGCTATTGATGCCGGGACTATTAATGCGGAGCTGTATGCTCTTTCGGACTTTTCTGAGAGCAAGGTCCTTAAGCTTGCAGCTTCCCTGAAAAATTGTAGTCCTGCTTATATGAAAGTCGAAGAATTATTGAGAAACGTAGATCTTGTTATAGAAAGTGCCTCTCAAAACGCTGTCAGATTAATAGTGCCTCAGGCTCTTGAAGCAGGGCGCAATGTCATGGTCCTGAGTATAGGTGCTCTTGCAGATAAAGAACTCCGGGAAAGGCTCTTTAGGCTTGCAAAACAGAATAACTGCAAGCTTTATTTTCCTTCAGGCGCGGTTGCTGGTATAGATGGGATAAATTCCGCGTCAGCAGCGGAAATCTACTCAGTTTCCCTCACTACCAGAAAACCACCGCTAGGCTTCGCAGGAGCTCCACATGTTAAAGCTCTGGGTATTCAGCTTGAGAATATCGAAAAAGAAACCCTGCTTTTTGAGGGACCTGCCTCGGAAGCAGTTAAAGCCTTCCCTGCAAATGTTAACGTTGCAGCCACAATAAGCCTTGCAGGCATAGGCTTTGAGCGGACGAAAGTGAGAGTAATCGCTGACCCTGCTCTGTCCAGAAACGTGCACGAGATAACTGTAGAAGGCGAATTTGGTAAATTCTTCACCAAAGTCGAAAACCTTCCCTCCCCAGAAAACCCAAAAACCAGCTATCTTGCAGCCCTTTCTGCAATTTCTACCCTGAAAAAGATCCTGGATCCAATACAAATCGGAACCTGAAGTGACGAGAATAGCATGAGATCTTTTTTGAAAAATTTGCGTTGAACTGTTTGGTCACAACCGTTGGGCCGCAACCGTTGCGCCGGTTGATCACGCCTGATAGGGTTTGGGGATAAGGCTTTTAAATCCGAACGTTACGTTGTTTTTGATCAAACTTTTTTTGAAAAAGTTTGCGGTCAAGCCTTTTTTGAAAAGGGTTATGATCACGCCGATTCCAGGGTTTTTGATCAAACACAACCGTTGCGCCGGTTGACCACGCCATCATCAGGAGTTTTTGATCAAACTTTTTTTGAAAAAGTTTGTGGTCAAGCCTTTTCTCAATGGTTTGCGTTTTTGATCAAACTTTTTTTGAAAAAGTTTGTGAGTAAGCTTTTTTTGAAAAGGGTTGTGATCACGCCTGCTTCGTGATCCAAAAAAAAATTCGGGTAAATTAGCCCTCTTGAGTGAAACAAGCGAAAAGGGTACCGTGCTGTTGCGATTACATCGCAACTAAAGAAAAATCAAAGATTTTTCTGATCCTGAAGCGGAACTCGGGCGAGATGGGACTCGGGTGGTGCGACTCACGGTTCACAAATATTATATAGTGCTGGAGAGTTAAGCACGTAAGTTATCAGGAACGAATGGTGTGTGTTCAAAAATGAGTGCACTGGATAGATAGGTTTTTCATTCTTGCATTTCTTTTCACGTCTACGTGCCTGTAAAAATCCCAATATATTAAAAAATAATTATTTTAAGCTTGACCTTAATCTCTGATCCAGATTTTATTCTCTGGATCTCATTCCAAAAACTTAAGGTGGTCCAATGCAGCAAGCAGAGCTTATCGAAAGGATCAAAGAACTCAAAAGAAAACGAAATGCAGTTATTCTTGCTCATTACTATTCCCGTCCTGAGGTTCAGGATATTGCAGATTTTGTCGGAGACTCTCTCGGCCTTAGCCAGGAAGCAGTGCGTCAAACAGCGGATGTTATTGTTTTTTGCGGTGTCCATTTTATGGGAGAAAGCGCTGCAATTCTCTGTCCGGACAAAACAGTCCTCTTGCCGGAAATTGATGCCACCTGCCCAATGGCGGATATGGTGGATATCGAAGGACTTAGGAGAGAGAAAGAAAAGCATCCTGATGCCCAGGTTGTCTGCTATGTTAACACCTCGGCTGCTATCAAGGCTGAGTCTTATATCTGCTGTACGTCCGCAAATGCTGTGGAGATAGTAAACTCCCTGGAAGCCGATGAGGTTATCTTTGTGCCCGATAAAAATCTGGCTGCCTACGTTGAAGCCCGTACTGACAAAAAAATCATTCCCTGGGAAGGACACTGCCCAACACATCACCAGATTCTGAGAGAGGATGTCCTGAAAATGAAGGAAAAGTATCCTGAAGCTAAGTTCATTGCACATCCTGAGTGCCGCCCCGAGGTTCTGGAGCTTGCAGACCACATAGCAAGCACACGAGGGATGATAATGTATGCAAAAAATTCTCCTGCGAAGGAGTTCATTATAGGTACGGAATGCGGACTCCTCCATGGACTTCATAAGGCAGCTCCCAAAAAGAAATATTACTGTATTTCCGAATTTGCCTGCTGCCCGAGTATGAAAATGGTTAATCTTGAAAAAGTCTTGATATCTCTTGAAAAACTCCAGTATAGAGTAACAGTTCCCTACGATGTGAGGATCAGGGCAAAAAAGGCGCTTGACCGAATGTTGACTGTAAAAATTAAATAACAAAATTAAATAACAAGGTAAATATTCGATAAATATCTCGTGGTTTAAATCTTTTATTTCCTTTATTTATTAAATTTACTTAATTGTAGTATGAGAAAGATAATGAGGGGTAGATGAAACTCAAGCCTCACTTGCTCCTTTTAATGTACTTCTTTCTCAAATTTTTTTCTTAAACAGGCAGTATCCAACAAGAATCATAAAGAGCGGTAAGGAGATTGCCATAAATATTCTGGCTGTTCCCATTGGATTCTTTATCCTGCTCCCTTTTTCTGTATTGCCTCCAAGACCTCTCAGGGTTATTCCGCGATTTTCATCTTCGTTTCCACTCTGCCCGGTATATTCTGTTATTGCAAAGAAGGAATACCCTGGGGTTTTCGCTTTGAAGTAAATGTAATTATTGTCTTCTCTAGCAATTTCTGTGTAAAGGGGCTGCCAATCCTCATCGTACCTTTGAAGGGTTATCAAAGACTTATTGATATTTTCATCTTTGATCCACGACTTTTCGACTCTGAATTCTATAAGTCCACTTCTAATGGAAGTAGGAAGTCCTGCTCCTTTATCTCCTACCCAGACATTTACATGTTTATATACTGTGCCAGAAGGAGATGTCGGAACAAGAGTGGATCTATTTTTTAGCTCCTCTACAATTGTTGTTGTTCTCCTGAATGTCTTTTTTGGATCAAATTCGATATAAGTAATGCATGTAACATCTTCTATAAAATCGAATCTAACAGGATAGCCACTTATTACACTCCTCGTGACAAGCTCCTTGGCAGCGATGTTGCTTGCTGACTCGCTGGATAAAACGTCCATCCCCAAACCTCTAGAAGACGAACGCCTAGAAGAGGATGAACTATCAGAGTAGTTAGAACTCTCGTTTTCAGAAGTTACGTTTTCAGAATTTCCGGTGCTTGTTTCTTCTTTATCTGAACCTACTTTGTCTGTTTCTTTTTTGTTCTCTTTATCAGAAGTTACGTTTTCAGAATTTCCGGTGCTTGTTTCTTCTTTATCTGAACCTA
>ENA-UOOR01001960-UOOR01001960.1-fermentation-metagenome-genome-assembly--contig:-NODE-1960-length-22307-cov-4.935377_pt1 | contig 22307 bp, 25 predicted proteins | sample MGYA00245780_ERZ724029 | MGnify/ENA primary metagenome ERZ724029 (study PRJEB28704, sample SAMN03018315) | fermentation metagenome | biome: anthropogenic terrestrial biome; feature: soil; material... | reverse complement strand
GTGCCTATGTGCAGCAACAAAATTTGGAAAAAGAAGTGCAAAGACTTTCTCAGGAATTTGAGAGTTACCGTCGCAATACTGAAGCCGAGTTAAAGGAGCAACGGAATAAAAACTTGATTTTAACTATTGTCGCTGCAGTTGGTTTGGTAGCAGGTCTCAGTAAATAAGCTGAATTAGTCTTAATCAAAGGAAGGTAACTATGCTCAAAACAGATGACCGTAGCTACTTTATTACTACTATGGGCTGTCAGATGAATGACCATGATTCTGAGCGTATTGCTGGATTGTTAGAAGCTGCTGGCTATACTGCCGCCGAATCTATAGAGACAGCTAGTTTGGTTCTCTTTAATACCTGTTGTGTTCGGGAGAACCCCGAAAATAAATTTTACGGTCGTTTAGGTGAGGTTAAACATCTCAAGGAGAAAAAGCCCAACTTGATTGTTGGCGTTTGTGGTTGTATGGTTCAACAGGATGTGGAGCGGGAGCGATTGGAAAAATCCTATCCCCTAGTTGATTTGATTTTTGGCACCCATAATTTGCACCGGCTTCCAGAACTTTTGGAACTGGTCGAAACTGGACAACGGGTAATTGAGGTTTGGGACGAAGCTAGAGAAACAGTAGAAGGAACTCCTGCTCAAAGAACCGATGCTTTACGGGCATGGGTTAATGTTACCTTTGGTTGTGATAACTACTGTTCCTACTGTATCGTTCCCTATGTGCGTGGTCGTTGTCGTAGCAGGGAACCCCAAGCGATTTTAGATGAAATTACCGGTTTAGTTAAACACGGTTACCGCGAAGTCACCCTTTTGGGCCAGAATGTTAATGCGTATGGCAAAGATTTAAAACCGGCTCAGGATTTTGCCGACTTATTGACGGCGGTTAATGCTATTGACGGGTTATGGCGAATTCGTTTTATGACTTCACACCCTCGGGATGTTAACCCTAAGATGATTCAGACCTTACGAAATTTGGATAAGGTCTGTGAGCACTTACATCTTCCTCTACAGTCCGGTAGTAGTCAGATATTAGCCCGGATGAATCGAGGCTACAGCAAGAACCAGTATTTAGAGCTGGTAGCTGCCATTAGGGAGGCTATTCCTGGTATTGCTCTGACAACAGATATTATTGTTGGTTTCCCTGGAGAAAGTGATGCCGATTTTGCAGAAACTTTGGAAGTTGTCCAGAAGGTTCGTTTTGATTCGGCTTTTACTTTTGTTTATTCCCCTCGGGTAGGTACCCCAGCGGCTAAAATGGGGGAGCAAATTCCTGAAGAAGTTAAGCGAGAACGGATTATGGCTTTAGTTGAATTACAAAAACAGATTAGTACAGAGGTTAATGCTACTTATTTAAATAAAGTTGTTGAGGTTTTAGTGGAGGGGATCTCTAAGAATAACCCGGCGGTATTAGCTTCTCGTACTAGAACCCATAAATTAGTTCATGTTCAGGGCCCCCAGGAGTTAGTCGGTAAATTAATTAAGGTAAAAATTAAAGAAGCGACTCCATGGACATTGTCGGGAGAACTGATTTGAGAGGTTAGGACTGTTTATGAATTCGAAATTGACGCCAATGATGGCTCAATATAGCACGATTAAGAAGGAGTATTCTGACTGTATACTCCTTTTTCGTCTTGGCGATTTTTACGAAATGTTTGGCGATGATGCTAAGATAGCGTCTAAACTTTTGGAAATTACCTTAACCGCTCGGGATCAAGGGCGAGCCGGTAAAATCCCAATGTGTGGCGTTCCACACCATGCCGCAGATGGTTATATAGCTAAGTTAGTAGCTAATGGGTTAAAGGTGGCTATCTGTGAACAGGTTGAGGATCCCAAAGAAGCTAAAGGTGTGGTTAAGCGAGAAGTTGTTAGGGTAATTAGCCCTGGTACTATTATCGATAGCAATCTTTTGGCAGAGAGGGCCAATAATTATTTAGTCGCTCTTTACCAGCAGAAACAAACTTGGGGTTTATCTTATCTAGATGTCTCTACAGGAGAGTTTGCGGTCACCCAAGTTCAAGGGGAACAGGCTTTACGTCAAATTAGTGAAGAACTGTTTCGTCTCCAACCGGCAGAACTTATTTATCCGGAGGTGGAGGAGGGGGAAGCTGCTGCTGAATTAGCCGCGGTACAGAATGAGGCTGCTTCGACAGTTAAAAGTCCGGCCTATACCCCATACCGACCTTATGCTTTTAGTCTGAACAAAGCTACTGAAGTATTGAAGAACCACTTTAATGTCAGTTCTTTAGAAGGGTATGGCTGCGCTCATTTGCCGATTGGAATTTCTGCGGCAGGAGCTTTGTTGAGTTATGTAGAGGAGACTCAGAAGAGAACGTTAGACCATATTAACAAACTAAACACGTATAGTCTCGAGCATTTTATGCCTTTAGATCCTTCGACACGGCGCAACTTGGAATTAGTAGAGACTATTCGTGGTGGTAAACGGCAAGGCACTTTACTCTGGGTACTAGATAAGACAGAGACAGCTATGGGAGGGCGGACCCTACGGCAATGGTTAGAATCGCCCTTAGTTGATCCAACCGCAATTAACTATCGTTTAGATGGGGTAGTAGAACTGTATAGCGATTCGATTCGCTTAGATCAAATCCGCCAATCTTTAAATGGGGTCTATGATTTAGAACGGCTAATCAGTCGGGTTTCTTATGGTGTAGTTAATGCTAGAGAGCTACTGGCCTTGGCCATGTCTTGCGCTAAAATACCTGAAGTTAAGGTCCACTTGGTTGATTGTAGTAGTCGCCTGCTTAGTCAGTTACAAGATGAATTAGATCCGTTAACCGATTTGACCCAGCTAATTACTACCAGCATTGTTGATGATCCACCGATTAGCCTACGGGAAGGTGGCATAATCAAACCCGGCTATAGCTCTGAATTAGATGAATTACGGCAGAAAGCCCACCAGGGTAAACAGTGGATCTCTTCGCTACAACAACGGGAGAGAGAGCGGACAGGCATCAAGAGTTTAAAGGTAGGGTTTAACAAGGTTTTTGGCTACTATATTGAAGTGACGAAAAGTAACCTTGATGCGGTACCCCAAGATTACCTGCGGAAACAGACTTTAGTTAATGCGGAACGTTTCATTATCCCGGAATTAAAAGAGTGGGAAGCAGCAGTATTAGGGGCAGAAGAACGAATTCAAGAATTGGAATACCGACTTTTTGTCCAAATCCGCAATCAAGTTAATGCTCAGGTAGCCAGGGTGCAGCAGACGGCTCGGGCAATTGGAACTTTAGATGCGCTAGCTTCCTTAGCTTTGGTAGCCCGAAATAATGGATATGTGCGACCAGAGGTAACTGAAGATTTTGCCCTATCAATACAGAATGGACGGCACCCTGTAGTTGAGGTTTTGGAACCAACAGGTAGCTTTGTTCCTAACGACTGCCAGATAGATGGCGATAATTATTTACTATTGTTAACTGGTCCGAATATGGCTGGAAAATCCACATATTTACGGCAGGTAGCGTTAATTACCTTGATGGCCCAAATTGGTTCTTTTGTTCCGGCAGAGGCAGCTAAGATTGGTGTTGTTGACCGAATCTTTACCCGGGTCGGTGCTGCTGATGATTTGGCTACTGGGCAAAGTACCTTTATGGTAGAAATGAATGAAGTAGCTAATATCTTAAATCATGCGACCCATAGAAGCCTCATTATTTTAGACGAGGTAGGGCGGGGTACTAGTACATTTGATGGGTTAAGTATTGCCTGGGCTATTAGTGAATATCTTTTAGATCCAGAAGGTATTGGGGCTAAAACTTTATTTGCTACCCACTATCATGAGTTGACTCAGTTAGCCCAGACCAATCAGGGGATAGTTAACCTATCCGTTGCGGTCCGGCGGGAACGAGGTAAGGTCGTTTTTCTCCGAAAGATTGTTCCAGGAGCCGCTGATAAAAGTTACGGCATTGAAGTGGCGAAGTTAGCCGGTTTACCTGAACCGGTGATCCACCGGGCCCAGCAAATTTTGACTAAGTTAGAGTCGACAGGAACTAGTGGACAACCTTTAGCCCACTTACTAGGTGGTATCGCTAAAGATCAGCTTACCTTATTTGTTCCTGTATCTGAGCCTGACCCAATCCGCCAAGAATTGGCTCAACTAAAGCTGGATGAGATGACCCCTAAAGAGGCTTTAGCCAAGCTTTATCAATGGAAAGAGTCAGGTGAGTATGATGAGTAAAATTCAGATATTGCCTGACCATCTAGTAAACCTTATTGCTGCAGGCGAGGTAATTGAGGGACCGGCTTCAGTAGTTAAAGAGTTAGTAGAAAACTCTTTAGATGCTGGTGCATCTCGGATTAGCATCGAAACTCTGAATGGTGGTAGGGATCTAGTCCAAGTTAATGATGATGGGTCAGGGATCGCTGCTGCTGATTTAGCGACAGCAGTTAAACGCCATGCTACTAGTAAACTTCATTCGTCGGAACAGCTGTGGGCTATAAATACCCTAGGTTTTCGTGGTGAAGCTTTAGCCAGTATTTGTGAGGTGGCTAAAGTTGAATTAGCCAGTAAAACAGCTGAAGCTGCAACTGGCTTTGCTCTTAAAGTTCAGGGTGGAGTTCAGGTTTCTTTAGAACCGCTGGGGATGCCGGTAGGAACTACAGTAACGGTAGAAGAGCTTTTTTACAATACCCCGGCTCGGGCTAAGTACCTCAAAAAGCAGACCGGTGAAAATAGAAAAATCATTAAAATAGTTCAGGAATTGGCTTTAGCTAACCCAGCAGTTATGTTTACACTAACTGTCGAGGGTCAGGTTAGATTAAATACCCCTGGGGATGGTGCTTATCTTAGCACAGCATCTGCTATCTACGGAACCAGGTACATAAGCGGTTTGACCGAAATTAAAACAGCTCATGTTGAAGGCTGGATCGGTAAAGTTGGTCATTATGCTAGTAATCGTAATGATCAGGTCTTTGCTGTTAATGGTCGTGTTTTCCGGAACCAGCCCTTTACTTTCTGTGTTGAAAACGCCTATAAAGGGTCACTGCCTGTACGTCGATTTCCCACTTTTTTATTGAATATACTGGTAGAACCGGGAACAGTAGATGTTAATGTTCATCCGGCTAAACAGGAAGTTAAATTTCAATATGAGGAACAGATTCGTGGTTTACTCTACCGAACGGTAAAAGAAGCTTTAGCGGAGCCTGAACCAGTTCCGGTAACGATTCAACAACCGGTTCAACATCATCAGGTTGCTTGTGAGCCTAATTTAGGGTTGAGTTGGAGTGCAGACTTTGTACAGCGGTCTAACCTTTCACCGCCTCAGCCTCAACAGCAACAGCCAACCCGAGCTTTTCGCTATTTAGGACAATTTGCTAATACTTATTTGATTTGGGAGTATGATGGTGCTCTGGTTTTGATGGATCAGCACGCAGCCCACGAGCGAATTCTTTTTGAAGAAATTATGGCTATGCTCCGTAAACAAGGAAAATTGGCCCAACAGGAATTATTGATGCCAGCAGTTTTGCAACTTACCCCCACAGAGTGGGCAGAACTTTGGAATGCTAGGGAGGTCTTGGCGAGGTTTGGTTTTATCCTTGAGGAATTTGGGGTCAATACTTTGGCGGTCCGAGGAGTTCCAGTAGCTTTACGAAGGGAGGAGGCAATGCTAGCCGATAAAGATACCTTACTGGAACTAGCTGCTTCTCTCGAGAAAGCTGGGGACAGTGTCGATGAATATTATTGGTCGGCAGCCCAATTAGCGGCCTGTAAAGCGGCTATTAAAGCCGGCGATATGCTTAGTGATACTCAAGCGGTTGGCTTAATTGAAGAGTGGTTAAAGTTAAGTGTTTCCACTTGTCCCCATGGGCGGCCGATTATTAAAAGGTTTGATCAAACTGAGTTAGCTAAGTTTTTTCTTAGAAGTTAGGAGCTGATTTCTCATTGTTGATTTGGCTATGCCCCGGTTACTAGTAATTGTGGGTCCTACCGCTGTTGGTAAAACAGCTACTTCCATTGAGGTAGCCCAGCAACTTAATGGTGCAGTGATTTCTGCTGATTCCATGCAAGTTTATCGGGGGATGGATATTGGTACCGGTAAAGTAAGGCCAGAGGAGACTAGAGGGGTTAAACACTACTTAATTGATATCTTAGATCCTGGGGATGTTTTTAGTGTTGCTCAATATGTAGAGTTGGCAGATGCGGCTATTCAAAAGGTCGTTGCTCAAGGTCAGCAGCCAATAATTGTCGGTGGCACTGGTTTATATATCCGTGCTCTAGTTGATGGGTTTTTGTTTGCCGATCCCGGGCCAGATTATCTCTATCGGGCTCAGATGGAAAAGACCGCAGCTGAGCAGGGGGTTGAAGCCGTCCACCAACTATTGGCCCAAGTCGATCCTGAATCGGCTCAGCGTATTCACAGCAACGATCTTAAACGGGTAATCAGAGCCTTAGAGGTCTACCATACAACTGGTGAAAAACTATCTGCCAAAATTGCTCAGACTAAAAAATTACCGCCCCGTTATGCAGCAAGCTTTTATGGTTTGACTGCTCCACGCCAGTTTCTATACCAACGTATCGATCAACGGATTGAGCAGATGCTAGAGGACGGGTTGGTTAGGGAGGTTATGGGTTTACTTTCGCAGGGTTTGATGACTTATTTAACCTCTAACCAAGCGATTGGGTATAAGGAAATTGTCGAATACCTTAGCGGTAAAGCTACTTATGCTGCTGCCGTCGATAAATTGAAACAGGCTAACCGTAATTATGCTAAACGACAGCTCTCTTGGTTTAGAAGAGATAGCCGAATTAAGTGGTTTGATATTACCGCCTACTCTTCTGTGCAAGAATTAGGATCAGCTATTGTTCAAGATTTTGGAGGATATAAATCCCAGAGGAGAGAAGATATCTTGCAATAGATAAAGGGGGCAAACGGGATGGCTAAGGCCGGGCTAAATTTACAAGATTATTTTTTAAATGTGATTCGTCGAGACAATATCCCAGTGACAATTTTTTTAATCAATGGTTTTCAGATGAAAGGTAATGTGAGAGGGTTCGATAATTTTACTGTTATTTTAGAAACAGATGGCAATACGGATCTTATTTATAAACATGCAATTAGTACTATAGTGCCTGCACGTCCTGTAAGCTTTAATTGGGATGCTGAAGAATAAATTATGCCTATTCCATCTTGTGCTGCTAGGGTTCCTATTTTTCAAGCTCTTTCTGACGAAAGCCTGGCAGAATTAGCTAGTACCATATTACATCACCACTATGCCAAGGGGGAAGTGGTGCTTGCGTCAGGAGAACAATTACAGTACTTATTTGTCGTCGCAGTTGGTAGGTTAAAAGTGACCCATCTAAGTTCTAGCGGAAGAGAACAGATTGTTCGTATTCTAGAGCCGGGAGACTTTACCGGTGAGTTAGCGTTATTTACACCAACTTATCAAGAAGGCGATTTAGTAGCTATCCAAGATACAGATGTCTGCCAAATCCCTAGCGCAGCAGTTCAAGCGGTTTTACGACGGCATCCTAGTACGGCTTTTCGCCTAGTGGAGGAGTTAGCTCTGAGGTTAGCAGCAGCAGAACAATTTATTGCTGATCTCGGTCTAAAAAATGTTGGCCAGCGTTTGGCAGCAGAACTTTTACGGTTAACCCCAGAGGGTACCGCTAGTTCTTCAGAGATTACGCTACAAATACCGATTTCTTGGGCAGAACTAGCTGCTCAACTAGGTACGACCCCAGAAAGCTTAAGCCGCCAACTAAAGTTACTTACTGCCAATGGTTTAATCAGACAGGTTTCTAATCGTACTGTGATTATTATTGATGCGAACCGGTTACAAGCATATATTGAAAGCTAGTAGGCTATAAAATGGGAGTTTTAGATGAGAGAAGACTTGGCTTAGATTAGACCAGGTCTTTTTTTATTCTTGATCTACATCAATGAATTTAGGAAAAATCTAGGTAATAATTAATCTAGGAACTAGAGCAGGGTAAGGGAGGAGGGGAGATATGAACAAGAAATTAAGTAGTGTTTTCATTAGTGGTAGTTTAATCCTAATCGCTTGGCTAGGTTCTATCTTCGGACTAAGCCGATTAGGGTTTGACTTACTAATGACAGTAGCAGCAATTATTGCAGGGCTACCGGTACTTAAAGAGGCGTGGAACCGTCTACGGGTTCGTCAATTTAGTATTCCCTTGCTAGTTTCCATTGCAGCCATTGGTGCTTTGTGGATTGGTGAAACTTGGGAAGCTGCTGCAGTTACTTTTCTCTACATTTTAGGGGGGTTCCTAGAAAATTTAACCCTTAGTAAAACCAGAACTGCGTTACGGGAATTAATTGATCAGGCACCTAAGACGGCCCGGGTTAAACAGGGTGAAGAGATTATTATCGTTTCTCCTGATATGGTAAAGCCTGGGGACATTGTAGTTGTTTTGCCGGGTGACCGAGTACCGGTAGACGGCACAGTTACCAACGGTCAGGCGGTGGTAGATACAGCAGCAATTACTGGAGAACCATTGCCGCTAGAAGTAGCCGTAGGTACTACCGTTTTAGGGGGCAGTGTTAGTCAAAGTGGTTACCTAGAAGTTAAGGCGCTTCGGGTAGGGGCTGACACTACTTTTAACCGACTAATCTATATGGTGGCAGAAGCCCAAGAGCAAAAGCCGCAAGCTCAGCGTTTTCTGGACCGGTTCGCTCGGTGGTATACACCAACAGTGATTGGTACGGCTATACTGGTTTATCTCTTTACTAAGGATATTAGGTTATCTCTGACCTTTTTAGTAATTGGTTGCCCTGGGGCTTTAGTGGTCGCTGCTCCGGTAGCTACAGTAGCCGGTTTGGGGCATGCAGCTCGGCAGGGGATTTTAATCAAAGGCGGCGAGCGGCTGGAGCGTATCGGTAAAGTAGACGTTGTTGCTTTTGATAAAACAGGAACATTAACGCAAGGAAAGCCAGAAGTAGCTACTGTAATTTCTTTTGATTCTGAGGAACCTAAACAAGTGGTTGCTTTAGCTGCAACAGCGGAATTACGCTCTGAACACCACTTAGCCCAAGCAATATTGACTTATGCTCGCGAACAGGATGTAGAACCACTTCCAGCAATAGATTGGAAGTTAGAACCCGGTCTTGGTGCGGTTGCGGAAACAAAAGAAGGCGAAATATTAGTTGGGAACAGACGTTTGTTAGCTACCCATGGTGTAATATTAACGGCTGACAATGAGGCTCAGGTTGTAGCTAGGGAAGCATTAGGGGAGACGGTGGCCCTAGTTGCCTTAGCAGGGAAGCCGGTAGGGTTATTGGGCATTACTGATCGAATCCGACCGGAAGCAGAACGCTTGGTTCCAGCTCTGCAAAAGGCGGGAATCCAGCAAACTGTAATGTTGACCGGAGATAATCAAGCTGCAGCCAAATTGGTGGGAGAACAGTTAGGGGTAGATGAAATTAGGGCTGGCTTGGTTCCAGCAGATAAAGTAGCTGCTCTAAAAGAGGTTCAAGCTAAAGGGCATACAGTAGCTATGGTTGGTGATGGTATTAATGATGCTCCAGCCTTAGCTACAGCAGATATCAGTATAGCTATGGGTGTCACCGGTACTCAGGTAGCCATTGAAACCGCTGATATTACCTTAATGACCGATCGCTTGCTCAATATACCATACGCTATAGGTTTAAGCAGACAGATTTTGCGGGTAATCCGGCAGAATGTAGTTTTGGCTGTAGCTGTAGTCCTCTTCTTGCTGGGCGGAGTAATTACCGGGCATATTTACTTAGCCAGCGGGATGTTAATTCATGAAGCTAGCTTATTATTAGTTATTGCTAATGGCATGCGTTTACTGAAACCTAAAAACATATTTAGAGAGGAGTAATGACAATGAAAAGTCAAAAGTTTATCTTAGCTAACTTAAACTGTCCTAGTTGTGCAGCAGATTTAGAGCGAGGTGTGCGTAAATTATCAGGGGTACAAGAAGTTAATGTAGGTTTTGCTACAGGTACGTTAAGTGTTACCTATGACGATAGTGTTATTTCTACAGAGGATATTCAGAATCGAGTTAAGCAGTTTGGTGTTACAGTAATAAACGTAATGCCTGCTTAAATACAGATCAGAGCTAATTTAGCCGAGTAGTAGTTTGTGATTACTACTCGGCTTTGCTATTGGCACATTATTTTTATGTTATTAATATGCTATTAAGTGCATTACTCTAGGGTTGGGATGGTGGGCAGGGTGGGTAGCAAGTTTAGTAGTACCCGTGAGATTTATCAAGAACTTGCTAAGGGCAATATTACTGCAGTTGAGGCCATTCATGCTCTGAAAGTTATGCAATCTTCTCCAGCTAATGTTGCTGTTGACCGCCTAGAAAGTGTCCCCTCCGATAATGCCAAAGAAGAGCTAGCAAAATTAATCGGTTTAAAAAACGTAAAGAACCTAGTCCGTGAGATAGAGGCGTTTGCCAAGATTCAACGGGTTCGGCAACAATTAGGGTTAAAAAGCGAATCACTAGTTTTACATATGATTTTTAAGGGGAACCCCGGAACAGGAAAAACAACTGTTGCCCGGATTTTTGGCCAACTTTTTAAAGAACTAGAGGTCTTAAATAAAGGACACGTAGTCGAAGTAGAGCGGGCTGACTTAGTAGGTGAATATATCGGGCATACAGCTCAACGAACTAGAGAGCAGGTTAAAAAAGCTGTAGGCGGTATCCTCTTCATTGATGAAGCCTATTCTTTAGCCCGGGGTGGAGAAAAAGATTTTGGTAAAGAGGCTATTGATACGCTGGTTAAGGCTATGGAAGATCATAAAGATGAAATTATCTTGATTTTAGCTGGTTATCGTAGGGAAATGGAGCAGTTTTTACGGATTAACCCTGGCCTGAGTTCACGGTTTCCAATTATACTCGATTTTCCTGATTATTCTCTAAGTGAGCTGATCCAAATTGCCGAACTTATGCTTTCCCAACGAGAGTATTCTTTAACCTCATCTGCCCAGAATTGTTTGTTTAGCCTACTAAAAAACCTTGGGGATAACTATGATGAAAATAGGGGCAATGCCCGACTGGTTCGCAATATTATTGAACGAGCCATTCGTCAGCAAGCTGTTAGACTAGTGGCAAGCGGACCATTAAATAGGGAGAAACTTCAGGTTATCACTGAAGGAGATATTAAAGCAGCGACGGAGGAAACTAGTGCACAAATGTTTAATCGTTGGCAAGCCGAACGTAGGTAAAACAGCTTTTTTGCTGAGCTTTTCTCGTTATTTGGGGTTAGCCCAAGTGGAACTGCGAGTGCGGACTTCCGACGGTAGTATTCATGCAAAGCGTCGCTCTATCGATTGTGCTTATACAGAATTAGTGGGGCCTGTTCCCCATATAACTCAGGAATTACAGTCTGTGGTCTTGGAGTTACCGGTCGGCAAGGGTAGGCGTAGCTTTGAGTTGGTCGATAGCTCTGGTATTATGGATGGGATTCACGCTAGCCCGGTAGTGAGAGCTGCGATGGCCCAGACTTTAGAGGCCGTTACTGCAGCCAAAGTTATCATTCATATTTTAGATGCTGCAGCTATAGGTTTGTTGGGTCTGAGTGAAGGGGTTGGGGTTATTGATCGGGACTTGGCAGAATATGCCCAGCAACAAGGGGAGTATTTTTTACTAGCCAATAAAATGGATTTAGCCGGTGCTCAACGAGGGCTACAAATTATTACTAAGGCCTTCACCCAAGTTCAAACCTTTCCTGTTTCAGCGTTAACTATGGAAGGTTTTAAAGAGGTGAAGCGACATGTGGCTAGGGTTATTTGAATGTTTTAGCATTTTACTTACTGGAATAGTTATCAAGGTTCTCGATGATTACTTGGATCGAGCTGACCAGAATTTAACGGTGGGCTCCCGAGAACTTGGCGGGGTTTTGATATACCGGTTTTCTCGGGGCGTTCTCCCTTATGCATTGTTACTATTTTTACTAGCTCTTACTTTAAACCGGTCTATAGCAACTGCTCTTTTTCTATCGGCTTATGCCATAGGAATGTTTGGCTCAGAAAGCCAAGTATTACCTAGTGGCCTATCATCTAGGACAGAGAGCATAGGGGCGCTAATATTAGGGGCCGCCTTAACTGATATGAGGCTTATGGCGGTTTCTTTTGCTGCTATCTGCGCCGTTCAAGCTGCTGATGCAATTGTTGATCGACAGCAGGATAAAGAGGAAGGGCACCGTTCATGGTATTATCGTTATGGGTCGATAGAGACGTGGTTAATCTTAATCTTGTCGCTGCTAGTTGGGTTATATTTGGATTATAAATTTATTATAGTAGTACTTTTTATAGCTCTAGTTATTGTCTATTTATTTTCGTGGCAGGTTAGAGGGGGGGACGGAAAGACTAGTGCATTTTGAAGTTAATTTGCAAATCGCAACTATTATTTTTTTTGCTGGTTTATTAATTGGTTATGTTTGGGGGCGTCATGATGGTAAACAAGAAGGGTTTTCTCTAGGGTTTGCACATGCCCCTTTGGAAATGCGACGTCAAGTCCTAATTAAGGGGATCTGCTTAACTTGTGGCCGTCGACTTAGTCCAGATGAAGTTGACCAAGGGAAATAGATATGCTATTATAAGCGCAATTTTTGGGAGAGGAAAGAGGCTGGGATTATTAATGCATAACGATCTTTGGAGCTATTTGCAAAACCATACTGAAATGCCTAAGAAGCTATTGAGTTTGGCTCAAAAGGTCTATCGAGAGATAGAACCTGCGGTACAAAAAATTGAGGCCATACGGGGTTATAATCAGTTACGAGTGCTCGATGCTTTTCGAACAGAAGGTATCGGTTTATATCACTTTACCGGTTCAACCGGATATGGGTACGGTGATGTTGGCCGTGAGTCCTTAGAGTCCTTATATGCCCGAATATTTGGTACCGAAGCAGCAATTGTTCGGCCTCAATTAGCGTCTGGAACCCATGCTATAGCAGCGACATTATTCGGAGTATTACGGCCCGGCGATGAACTGCTCTATGCTTCTGGACAACCTTATGATACATTGCATAAAACTATTGGATTAACCCCGGCTCCAGGCAGTTTAAAGGAGTTTGGCGTTACCTATAATGAGGTGTCATTAACTACCGAAAGCCGGTTGGACATACCCAATATATTGGCTGCTATTAAGCCTAAAACTAAAGTTGTAGCTTTTCAGCGTTCTAAAGGCTATACCTGGCGCCCTTCTTTTTCTGTACAAGAGCTTGGGAAAGCTATAGCAGCTGTTAAAGAGGTTGCTCCTCAAGTTATAACCTTTGTTGATAATTGTTACGGTGAGTTTGTTGAAGTTAATGAACCATCACACCTTGGTGCAGACTTAACGGTGGGTTCGCTGAGTAAAAATCCTGGGGGAACATTAGCACCTTTTGGTGGATATATTGTAGGGCCAAATGAACTTTTGGAGCAAGTTTTTAGCAGGTTGACCGCTCCCGGTTTAGGCCCAGATGTTGGGGCTACCGGTGAGGGAGGGCTCCGACTTTTCTTTCAAGGCTTATATATGGCACCTCATATTGTAGCGGAATCCTTGGTCGGAGCAGTTTTTACCGCCAGAATATTGTCCTGTTTAGGTTTAACGGTTGCACCAGAACCTTTTGAGGAAAGGGCCGATATAATTCAGGGCATTCAGTTCCCAACTCAGGAGGCGCTAATTGGTTTTTGTCAAGGGATTCAAAGCGGTTCGCCGATTGATAGTAATGTTACACCTATACCTGCACCCATGGCTGGCTATAAAGATTTAGTAATTATGAGCGCTGGATCTTTTGTTCAAGGATCCTCTGCAGAGTTAAGCGCTGATGCACCTTTACGTGATCCAGCTTATCTATTTTTACAGGGTGGTAGCACTAGGGAACAAGTTATTTATGCAGTTTTAACTGGAATTCTGAAAAGTGGTCAAATTGGTATTGACTTTTAGTGGGTTTTTGCTAGAATTAATCTGTCAAAAATCCCTTGGGGGTGAAAAATTCAAAATCTGAATAAGGGGGCAGATAAATATGAATGCTCTTGGTAGGCATGTCCTCTGCGAGGTAAACGGTTGCAAAGGCGAAATGCTTGACGACATCAAAGACGTTGAAAGGGTTATGGTCACCGCAGCATTAACCGCTGGTGCGGAAATTAGAGAAGTTGCTTTCCACAAATTTAGTCCGCAAGGTGTTAGTGGTGTTGTGGTAATTAGTGAAAGTCATTTGGCTATTCATACCTGGCCTGAATTAGGGTATGCAGCCGTCGACGTTTTTACTTGTGGAGACACAGTTGACCCATGGGTCGCAGTAGATTACATCACGAAAGCGTTTGAGGCTACTGATGTAACTGCCTCTGAGGTTCAGAGAGGAATTAACCTAGGGCAAGATAGTGAATCCCAGCAGGATGACGAGGAGAAAAAAGCATCCTAAATTGAATAATAAAATTAGTATGAAGAGAGTAAAAAAAGCCGGCGACGGCTTTTTCTTTTTTATCGTTTCATTTAATGAACTAGGGGCAGGAAATTTGATTAAATTTATAGAATTATTTCCCAATAGGAAAAGGCGATGAAAAGTTGCTCTTTGAAAGGGTGTTCGTATTGCCAGTAGATAGTAAGATACGTAGTTTAGACGAACTCTCTGATATAGAACTGGTTAAGTTAGCCCAAAGTGGTTCTGAGGCAGCTATTGACGTAGTTTTTCAAAGGTATGAGAGACTAATTTATCTTTGGACTAGGCCGTACTTTATCCAAGGTGGTGATGAGGACGATCTTATTCAAGAAGGTCGTATAGGCTTATATAAAGCAATTAGGGATTTCCAAGAAGGTACTTCATCTTTCTGGTCCTTTGCCAAGCTCTGTATAATTCGAAGTATTATTAGTGCAATTAAGTGTACAACTCGGCAAAAACACCTTCCTCTCAACTCATATACCTCCCTCTTTAAACCCCTTTATGATTCTGAAGGAGATCGTGTTCTTATGGAAGTACTGGAAACTACCGTGGTTTGCGATCCTGAAATTACTATTATTAATCGTGAGCGCCTGCGTAACGCACAGGTACGTATCCGGGAAATTTTAAGTCGATTTGAATATGATGTTTTCCGATTATACGTTAACGGTCTAAGTTACCGAGAAATGGCGCAGGAACTAAATACCACTACAAAATCGGTAGATAATGCCCTCTGCCGGATAAAACAAAAAATTGAATCTTTCCTGTGATTCTGATACAATCAACTTGCTCCGAAAGTACCGTTTAGCAACATGCTGGCGGTATCTTTTAATCTGACCGTTGCCTTAGTAAAGCATATCTGCTGTTTAAAGGCTCAGGAGGTAACAGAAAATGCAAGTAGATGTACGTACTATTGATCGCTTATTAGGTGAACTAAATCGGATTAATGATAAATTAGAAATATCTGACCCTGTACTTAATTCTTCCTTCCTGAAGACCTTAGATGAAGTTACGTTAACTTTGAAAGACTTACTAGTACTTGGTGCTTCCAGTGATCAAGTAGATGTACGCCGGTGCTCCATTTATGGCTTAAGTAAAATCTGCTCTGATTCTGATATTAATATATTGATAGCGGCTGCAGGAGATAGTGACCCTTCAGTTAGAGCCTGGGCGATCGAAGGATTAGGTCGTCTTTTAAATCCTTCTGTTGTCCCTTTATTAATAGCTAGTTTAGGAGACTTCGACTCGTTTGTCTACTATAGCGCAGTGTTAGCTTTACGCCGTTTTTCTCCTGACGACGTCTTAGGCCCCTTGATAGAAGCAATGAACAATAAAAATAGTTTAGTTCGTCAAAGAGCAGCTAAATTATTAGGTTGCTTTAAAGATACTAGAGCTGTTGCTGCACTTATAGATAAATTTTATGCTGAGTTAGAGTCGACTGTTCGGTATGAAATTATCGAGGCCCTAAGTCAAATCGGTTCGGCTAGGGCAAATAGAATTTTTATTATTGCTTTGGAGGATGAAGCTTCCGAGGTGCGGTGTGCTGCAATTAAAGGGTTACGAAAGACCGGTAATGATGAAGCAATCGAACCCTTAGTTCAAGTTGCTTTGTTTGATAGAGAACACCGTTCTGCTGCAATTGATGCCTTAACCCAGCTTTGTGGGGTCGAAGCAATTTGGCCTATCCATCAAGTCTTAAAAGAAGTGAACTTACGGGCAAAAGACGTAGCAAAGGGATTAGTTAAGACCCGTTCTTTGACCAGTGTATTGCCGAGCCTGTGGGATAATAGCCAGCAGGCTGCGATTAATTAACGGTTTGTTTTTTGAGGTCAAGAAGGGTAAATAATAGGCGTGGGTGAGGTTATCCACGCTTTCCTACTTGTAATAGTTAATAAAATGAGGTGAAGAATTGCAAGTACTCGTTACCAATGATGATGGTATTCAAGCGGATGGGCTTGCGACCTTAGTGAAGAAGCTTAGTTCTACAGCTAAGGTTACTGTCGTCGCTCCAGACCGGGAAATGAGCGCAATGAGCCATGCAATTACAGTAACTAGACCCTTACGCGTAACCGAATACCTGGATTTTGGCGGCGGGGTTAAGGCTTATGCTGTAGATGGTACCCCTTCAGATTGTGTCAAATTAGCTGTTGATGTTTTGATGGAAGAACGTTTTGATATAGTTGTTAGCGGTATCAATTCTGGTCCTAATTTAGGAACTGATGTTCTTTATTCGGGTACTGTTTCTGGAGCTATTGAAGGGGTAATTAGTGGTCTACCGGCAATAGCTGTTTCTGCAGCCAGCTATGATCAGTATAATTATGAACAAGCAGCTGTTTTTGCCACCAAATTAGTTAGTCTCGTTAATAAACATGGTTTACCAGAAGATACTTTGTTAAATGTAAACGTTCCTGTCCCCAATGGGTCTGCCGAACTCCCGGTACGTATTACTCGTCTAGGCAAACGACGGTATGTGAATGTATTCGACAAAAGAACTGACCCAAGAGGGCGGGAATATTATTGGTTAGCTGGTGATCCCCAAGATTACCATAATGATGATTGTGTAGATACGGCAGCGGTTAGTCAAGGTTATATTTCGGTAACCCCCTTATATTTAGATTGGACTAGTAATAAACTGCTCTCTGAACTAAAGTCTTGGTCTTTATAGGAACTAATAACCCGCCCCTTCCCTCTAGCATAGAGTATAGTGGTGGAGGGGAGATTGAGCTGTGCGAGTATTACTGCTCTGGGCCATAGGCTTATCTCTGTCAGGCATATGTTTGATGTGCTATGGCATAGGATTTATTAGTATTAATCCTAAGCTAGCTTTGCCGTTCTGGGTAAAAACTAGCTTGCTGCTCTTAGCGCTGCTGGCAGCAATTGTTTATAGTTTGCTGGCTCTGAAATTAATTATTTTTTTAGTTAATAGTAATAGCAGTAACCTTATAAGTAAAGGTGGTATCTGGCTTTGAAAAAATTCAAGGTCGCAGTAATTCGAGGCGGCAAATCGGCAGAACGAGAGATATCATTAAAATCTGGCATGCAAATTGCAGCAGCCTTGGCGGCACGAGGTCATGCGGTAACCGAAATGGATCTGTCTCCCCAATTATTAATTGATTTATTACAGGGCAATTTTGATATAGTTTTCTTGGCATTACACGGCCGGTATGGTGAAGATGGAACAATTCAGGGAATGTTAGAACTATATGATATCCCTTATACCGGTCCAGGCGTATTAGCGAGCGCCATCTGTATTGATAAGGCTATGACTAAAAGAATATTGGCTGGAACAGGCTTGCCGGTTCCCCCTGGTACAGTAGTTTATCAAAAAAATTATGACAGGAATTCTAAGGCTGAAGTCGAAGATATACTTAACCAAGTAGACCTACCGGTTATGGTCAAACCTAATAGGGAAGGATCAACGGTAGGGATAACCTTAGTAGAAGAAGTTTCTGTACTAAGGACGGCTTTAGAAAATGCTTTTAAACATGATAGCAGTGTGTTAGTTGAGCGGTATATACAAGGAATAGAGTTAACCGTTCCGGTAATGGGTAATAGTGAACCTGAGGCGTTGCCGATTATTGAAATAGTACCTAAGAATCGCTATTATGATTACGAATCGAAATACGCTCAAGGTGGAAGTCAGCATATCATCCCGGCACGGTTATCAGAGCAAATAACTAAAACCATTCAGGAATTAGCGGTTCAGGCTTATATAGTATTAGGATGTCAAGTATTGAGCAGAATAGATTTTATGTACGATACCAATACGGAAAGTCCGTATATTTTGGAGGTTAATACACTGCCTGGAATGACCGAAACTAGTTTAGTGCCTGATGCCGCTAGGTATCTTGGCATTGAATTTGGGGAATTACTAGAGCGCATAATCTCTTTATCGTTGGAACATAGATAATATGGGGCGATTATGATGATTGGAGTTTCCAAAAAAATCAATCCCAGAAGAGATACCATTGTTATGCTTTGTAGCGCAGGCTTTATGCCTGCGCTTTTGTTTACTAGGAGCTGATTAAATGGTGGATACGGTTGTCAGTACGAGTGGCAACCGAAAAAATAACTTCTTCAAAGGGGGAAGAAGAAAATGATTGAAATGGCAAAAGAGGATGTGTTAAAGGGGTTAAAAAAATGTAAGCGCCTGGCCAAACAGGCTTTGTTAGCTAGTAACCTTACTGATAACCCTACCTACTGGAATGATCAAGCGGTTTCTCGGCGTCAGACCTATGATGAGTTGATGGAAAGTATTGATAAAAAGGGGCTTGAATATACTTACCGCGTAGCTAGTAGCGATTACTTCTTGCTTAAACACATCGACCCCAGCAGTGATCCTGTACAGGCTGGCCGAAAACAGGCTTTAGAGATGTTCTTCACCATTATTGGAAAAAGTGCAGATAGATCGGAACGAATCGAACGAACTGAAGATTCCCCCTCAGTAGTTGGGTAAAAAGAGAGCCGATCTATATAAACTGACGGAATAAACCAATAACTTTACCAAGTATAGGCTGCAGTTGTACTGTAGCCTTTTCTTCATAATAAAAATGCATTATAGTAACTTTATCGTTGAGTAAAGTTACTATAGTATCGCCGTTCTCAGCATAGTCTTGCTGAGAAACGATCACATAGTCACCTGGTAGTATGTCCTTGGCTTCGACTATATTGTTATCCTGAATTTTAAGGATAAAGTGATCACCGTTACCAACTAATTTTTCTGGGAAAGGGATAATATCGATCAATTGCCCTTGTGCTAACAAAGGGCGGCCCGCTGCAATGTTATTTAGAACAGGAATTTCTTTAATAGCCTGAGGAAAGGGCTCTGCTTCGGTGGGAGAGACGGTTGTTAGGGCGATAGCCCTAGGTTTAGTTGGATCCCGTTTAATATACCCTAATTCTTCTAATTCTTGGAGATACTTGCGGAGGGATGACGTAGATTTAAGCCCGATAGCAGCTCCAATTTCTTGGATACTAGGTGCAAACCCTTCTTCTTGGTTAAATTCATGTAAAAACGCCAGAATTTGTTGATGGCGTGATTTTAACTCTAATTGCATTGTGTTATGGCCACCTTTTCAAAGTTTTAAATCAATATTCACATTATAGCACAGATTAATCTAAATCGAAGGGGTCGCTCTCTTCAAGAACTTCACGTAATTTGGCCCGAGAAACGTGGGTGTAAATTTGGGTAGTTGAGATATCGGCATGACCTAAAAACTCCTGAATATAACGTAAATCAATACCTGCTTCTAGTAATAAAGTAGCACAGGTGTGACGTAGGTTATGGGGAGAGAGGGCAGAGTCTAATCCAACCTCTCGAATAAGTTGTTTAACAATATAGTAGGCTGAACTACGAGATAGTTTACCACCCTGGCGATTGGTAAAAAGATAGACCGCATCAGGGTGGGAACGATGTTGTAGATAACTTCTAAGGCAAGCCATTACTTTATCCGGTAAAGGTACCAGCCGCTGTTTATTACCTTTACCGTGTAAAACTTGTATGTAATTTTCCCCAAAACGAATATCAGTGACTTTCAAATTAATTAATTCACTAATCCGTAGTCCACCATATAGCAGTAAAGAAATTATGGCCATGTTACGGTGAGACATTTGCTCTTGATCTTGGATATGGCTAAATAAAGCATCAATATCATCGCGATTTAAATGTTTACGTAAAGTATCCCTGGGGTTGACCTTGGGTCGAGCTACTTTTTCCATCGGATCAACTGCAATTATCTCTTCTTGCATGAGGAAAGCAAAAAAAGCTTTTAGTGCAGAAACTTTGCGGGCTAAGGCAAATTTAGAGTTTTGCCGCACATCTTGACAATGTAAAAGGAAGGCTTTAATATCCCTGTGGGTAATATCAGTAACAGCTATAGGTGGTAATGCTGCATCTAGTTCTTGTTGAGCCGCAATTAATTCTGGTTTTCGAGATGTAAGCAGAGCAGCCTCATCATTACCAGCAAGATAGCGATAGAAGAGGAGTAAATCACGGTAGTAATTTTCAATGGTACTTGGTGATTTGTCAGAACCAAGTCGAAGTTCAGCAATAAAATCAGCAAGCCCTTGGGAGAAGGTATACTGGTTAGGTTTGGGCAACTTAATTCTCCCTTTCTAGTATTGCTAAGTTCCCACTGTACAAAATATGTATTTTGTACAGTGATCTATTATATAGATTCACGCTCTCCCTCAATTCTCCTGCTTCTTCTGTTGGTCTACTACTGTTTTTATTGTTAGTGACAGGTACTACAACTGCCACCAGCACAGCCGCTACAGCCGCTATTGCCACCACTACCACCAGCAACGCCAAAACTAGACACTAACTTCTTGACTTGGTTGCCGCCACATTGGGGACAATTTGGATTGACCTCATTTACTTTACGTAGCATCTCGAACTTATGATTACAGTTTGGACAGTGATATTCGTAAATAGGCATAACGACATCTCCTTAATAGTCTTCTTTTTATTATACTCTATTTTACGGTTAGCGCATAAATAAAAAAAGTGTACCGCCTGTTGTGAAGATACGGCACACTGCTACTATAGGTTACTTTTAATTTGTACTTACAGAATTAAATAATTAGGTAACTCAAATACTTGACTATCTTCCCGGTTCTTCATTTTGGTTAGATCTGCTTTTGGAATGATGTATTTTTTTTCTCCAGTCTCACAAAGATGATTGATATGTTCTTGAACGGCATTAATCAGCTTGTTTTTGGCTTCATCTACTGTTGTTCCTTCTGAATTAACGTCTAATTCGATACAGTGAGCAGAATATTTACGGGGCCCTCGTTTGGTTACTATACCGGTTAGATGACTTTGCATCTGCTTCGCCCCCTTAGGGATAATTCTCTGTATACATTATACTATAGTATTCCTCTAATGTCGATGAAAATAAGGCCGTCTGATGCCGGGATATGCTTGGTCTTCCCTCTTGACCTGGGTTAGTCTAATATGGTAGAATACTTAATGTTACAGGGGAGTAGCTCAATTGGTAGAGCATCGGTCTCCAAAACCGAGGGTTGCGGGTTCGAGTCCTGTCTCCCCTGCCACTATGCAGATGAGAACCGTTTCGAAAGAGACGGTTTTTTTATTGACTTTTAAGCCCTTGTTGCCTGCTATTTTTGTTATCCATAATCATTTTTTTTACTTCTTCAATTGTAAAAGGCTCTCTCTTGCTGTGAATTATAAGGTGACAATTGGGGCATACTGGCCACAAATCTCGTATTATGAATTTTGTTTTTACCTATCGGTCCGTACACTTTTTCGAAATCAAAACCACAAATGACACACCGGCTACCATGATGAGCAATGCTTATATTTCGAGCACGCCTATTTCTTTCATACCGGTTTATAAAAACTTGGTTTACCGTCCCTTCAGATAGAACAGGAACCTCTTCGACAGGAATTTCCCCAGAATAAACAAGTTCAGAGTCATTGGAGTCGTAAATTTGTTCAAATGCCATTACTAGTTCAGGGCGCATTATCCAGGGGAATCTTCCGTCCTTTTCATATCCTAAAAAGGGAACATGCCACCACCGGGGTTTTCCGTTTCTTCCTAAGGGTGGTTGGATCTTAGTCGCAGCAACTACACGCTTACTAAATCTACTGATTTGCAGGTTAATTGGCCCATGATGTGATATGTTTAACTTTACTGTTATTTCAGATGCTCTTATTTCATGGTTTCTGCTTTTATAGACAATATTTAAAATATTTAGGTCAGATTCCGTAGTAACTTCTTTGTTAGTAAGTAATTCCATCCATAATTCAGTACTTATGTCTAATGGGTCATTATAAAACATTGCTGTCCTCCTAGTATGATCTAAGAAATCATAATTGGAGGTTCGCCTTACTTCTTGGGAAAACCTGTTAAATGTTTATTGAGAAATTTTATTCTTTTCCTTTTAACCTGGGATCTAAGGCGTCGCGCAAACCATCACCAACA
>ENA-UOOR01001958-UOOR01001958.1-fermentation-metagenome-genome-assembly--contig:-NODE-1958-length-22314-cov-6.863561_pt1 | contig 22314 bp, 18 predicted proteins | sample MGYA00245780_ERZ724029 | MGnify/ENA primary metagenome ERZ724029 (study PRJEB28704, sample SAMN03018315) | fermentation metagenome | biome: anthropogenic terrestrial biome; feature: soil; material... | reverse complement strand
CAATAGGGCGACACAACCACTGGCTGACACAACTGCCGGGCTGACACAATCAGCTGGGGTGACACAACCCCCGACTGACACAACTGCCGGGCTGACACAATCAGCCGCCAAACTCCAGTGATTTCTGCGGCGGTTTCCATTCCCGCATGGTACTGAGCATGTAAAGCTTCACATAATCCCGGCTGCCGCCGTAGCTCAGTATCCTATGGGCCATAGCTTCCCCGGGCACATAATATCTGACTTCATGATATTCACTGTGCTGAAAATACCAGCGGAATATTCCTTCTATGCGTTCTTTATTCTTGACGCTGAGCTCCACTTCCACGGCTACAACTTTCCCGTCCGGCATGTAGGCGATAATGTCCGGGCAGTGCTCTCTTTTGCCTTTTTTGGTACTGAATACGTTGATGCCTTTGTCGCTTCTTAATTCTTGTTCCGATAGCAATCTGGGGCTTTCCTGCTCCAGCGCCAGAGCTACGTCAACAGCGGCTACGGTATGCCTGAAAAAATGTTCCGATATCCGTTCCACCGGCGGTAAATTAGTATCAGCCAGCATCCTGCCTTTAGGCAGGCATCTATAAACTCCGGGTTTATCAGCCAGGACTTTTTCATGTTTTATGATGCTGGCCCGGCACAGTTTATCCAGGCGGCGATACATGGCGGGAGTGGAGGTACTGAATTTCTTAGCTAATTGCTTTACATTGGCATAACGCCATTGCTGCAGGAATACGCATATTTCTTTATCGCGAGCCGTAAGCTGTATTCCCCGTATGGCCAGAAAACTTTCCGGCTGGGGCACATTCACATCAATCACCTTCTTTAGCCTGTTTTACCGGTATACCGGTTTCCGCGCTTTGCCGGGCGGCCCGGTTTACTTGGTTTGCGCAGTTTTCCGATTTGCCGGGTTTAATTAGTTTTATTTAACTAAATACTTAATTTAATTAATCTTTAACTTTTAATATCAAAACTTTTAGTTATTGTTTTATAATCTTTATAAGAGACTAATAAACTTAAATTAAATATTAAAAAAACATTATGCTGGCAGCGGGGGGTCTCGGGTCGGAAACATGTATAAACAGGATTACTGTACCCGAGCCGAGACCCCCCGCTGCCTCTTTGATTCAAGATTATTCGTCGTGCCCCGGACCGGGGTTGTGTCGTGTTGAACCCGTTTCAAGGCCTCAATTCTACAGGCAGAAAGTCCTATTTATATAGCTGACACATAACTAAAAGTTTTGATCTGTTTTTAATCAGGCGGAATAAACAGTTCATATTCAGAGTAGTTTCTTTCTTTTGGCAGCTTCTTCTTGCTGTTTTTCCTAAACTCTTTTATGGCTTCTTCTACCTCCTCTACCGTTTTTAATTCCTTCTCCCGCCAATCTTTTAATACCCGGTCAATGTACTCAAGACTGCTTTTTTGGGCATAGCGTGCCATTAATTCGGCTGCCTTCAGAATCATTTCCTGGGTGAAACCCCAATTTTCTCGCCATTTCTGATATGTTTCTCTGCGGGTAAGAGATTTCATATCAATCCCGGTATACGTTCCGAAGCAGTTTATTTCTTCCTCAATAGCTTCTCCGTTTGACGCTGTCAGAGGATTCGCCTCTGAAGGGTCCGGATAGAAGGAACCATTTAAAATGCTTTCTATGACGCTATCAGGATTGTTTATCAATATACCCATCGGGTTTATAATTTTGCCTTCAGTTTGCTTTCTTTGGAGGGTAGAAGCTATCAACTCAATCTGACTGTTCTTTTGGCAGTACTCCAGTAAAACCGGATAAATACTATCCGGAACGCTTTTACTTAAATATTTAATAAAAGTTTCCTTGATCATCTTTTTGTCAACAACCGCCATTTGTTCTTGTAGATCTGGATTGGCATCCCCATCGTTGTTGTTAATAAGATTAAGATTAGTTTTATATTCTTTACTGCTATCGTTACTGTTGTTATTGTTAGCTGCAGGTTTTCCGGCAGCGGGTTTTCCGATTTCAGATTTACCGATATCAGGTTTTCTGCAATCGGTAGAATCCCCTATTTCATGGGATTCAGCTGGTTCCTCATAAACTTCCCACACTCTACCTATATACCGGCCATGATCGTCGCGGATCCAATCGCGGGTTAGGTATCCGTACTTCTCCAACTCTTGTAAGCCAGTGGCCACACTGGTACGTCCATCTGTTCCATGGCTGCAGATTTCACTCTCATAAAATTGCCATGAATCACTTTGATCTAATAGATATGTAAGTAGTCCCTTCGCTTTCCAGCTCAAGCGTGAATCATTAATTATGTCCCTGCTGATTTGTAAAAAAGGATTCTTTTTCTTATGCTTTTTTAAATAATTCGTTACTTCATTTTTTTCCCGCACAAGCAAGCCCTCCTGTGTTTAAGGAATTTTTTGCGATAAAAAGAACTATTGATTTTTAAGTCTGCAACTAGTAATAAGTCCCTTCACAGTAATGTCTCTGTTGTTAGTATCTGTTATAGTCGGGTCAATTTGATTTGATGGATAAGGCAAATTTACACAATCTGGTCTTGGCCAGAAAAGAAAAAAGCCCGGTCGAAAAGCCGGGGGTTAGCAAAAAATTCCATTTGGTAGTGTATCTGCTTTTAGGTTGGCAATATTGAGGATTGGAGGGTTGAACAGTTAATGTCTTGTAGAACTATCATTAAAAATCAAGAGGAATAAAGAAATAATCAGCAAAATAGCGGGCTTCACTACCCGCTATTTAAATACAATTTTGACAGGGTTTTTGACAGGGTACATCAAAACCCTTATTATCAATATTCTGATTACTAGGGATTCTTAGGGAACTATAGTAGACTACAGTCAGATTTTTTTGTTATACCTATAAACCCCTGTATATCGGTACTTATAAACATAGAATCATGGTCGGGATGACAGGATTTGAACCTGCGGCCTCCTGGTCCCGAACCAGGCGCTCTACCAAGCTGAGCCACATCCCGACACGCAAGAAATATTGTACCTCATAGTCAGAATAAATTCAAGCCCGGACCGGATGTCATATTATAAAGGCCTATTCTGCCTGCAGCCCCGCCTTTTGCAATATCCGCCGGGCATCTTCACCTTCAACCACCGTGGGACAGAAGTTATTGTGGCTGCTGACCGAAGATATTGAGCAGGGAATGATTTTAGCTTCAGATGATCCCGTCAATTTATTATCATTGTCAAATATGAAGGCCTGCTGGTATATAAAGGTATCCTTGTCCCGCGGGTTATGGTTCCCGCCGAAGCAGAAGTTGGCCAGGCTATATACTATATATTTGCCTTTATATTTTTCAACCGGTTGGACTATATGGGGATGGTGCCCCAGCACCAAATCAGCGCCATTATCAATAACGAAGTGCCCTAGAGCCGATTGCTGTGCATTGACCTGCGACGCTCCTTCAACACCCCAATGGAAGCTGACTATAACTAAATCACAGTTTTGCTTTAACGCTGAAATGTCATCAGCAATCTGTTTCTGCAGACCGCCGATATTGATGCCCGCCTCCAGCCGGCCCAAGACGTTGTATCCGAGCATGCCGATCTTAAGCCCGTTTATGGAGGCAATGGCTTTTTTATCATAGCCAAAGAACATGATTCCGGCTTTATTTAGACTACTCATGGTATCCTGGTAACCCTGCAGCAGGTAATCAAGAGAATGATTATTGGCTATGTTAACCGCCTCAATACTGCCTTGTTTCAAGATTTCGGTATACGAAGGGTCCCCTTTGAAGAAATAGGCGGCGCCCTGATGCCCCTTATCCGCCTTTCTCACGGCCCGGGTCAAGGTGGTTTCAAGATTGGCTATAGTGAGATCGTCGTTCTCCAGAATACTTCTGACCTTGCTGAAAAAATAGGCATAATCATTTCCCACCGCCTTAAGCGTGGTGTCGAACCTTCCTACACGAGGAAAACTGGAATCGGTTCCTATGGTGCAATCACCGACGGCACTTATTATAATGCGCCGCTGTCCCGTCCCGAATATTCCCGCTTCCTCTTTTATTACCGGAGACAGATCCAACACCTGCTGCAGCTTCATTAGAACTATGATCCCGTGGATGCGCTCGGCATTATTTTGCCAGTTGTAATTGCCTTGATTATCACCATTCACCAATCCGGCGATTATGGCAAGCCGCGCTTGAGGGCTGCTGACGCCGGCAACCTCCCGGTTCTCTGCCTGATAGTGTTTAAGCTGCAGCGCACTTCCCAGACATTGGGTCATTTCTTCCCGCTTAATATACCGGTTCCAATCCTGGTTGCTGGTTTCAGTAATTATCCCGGCCTGGACCAAAACTGAAATATAAGGCTGATACCAGTCGCTGCCGTCATCCTTTTCCACTTTGAGGTTCAGAACCCGCGCCAGCATTACCGCAAACTCCGCCCGGCTCATATAGCGGTTCAGGCCCAGGTAGCGCTTTCCCTCCTGGCCGTATCCCTGAATCAGCCCCTGTTTTACAGCTTCATCCACCAGGCGGCGGCTGTTCTCATCTTCAGTCAGCCATGACGGCTGGTAGTTGCCAGGCTGCCAATCTGTAAATGCCGGTGCATCTTCCTCTTTAAGGGGAGGCGCTTCCACCACTTCGTAAAGTTTTTTCTCACTATCTTCAAAATGCCACCATTCAGTGGCAATGGTAGTAAAACCATTCCGAGTCATGACCTCTTCCAGCATTTTAGCATTAGCGGCGGCAGTCGGACTAACATCCTGGTAGTTGCGGTCAGCCCGGCCGCCGAACTCGTCAAAGGCGCTGGGCATTTCGATTTCCTGCCCCTCCTCATCCACCAAGGTAACATCAACAGCACATCCCCGGCTATGATTGGAATAGCCTTTATAAGGGTTGGCAATATAACGGGAGTCCGGACAGATTTCCCATAATTTGAATTGGGCCCGGGGCGGCCGGTAAGCATCCCAGATCTTAAGACAGTAGCCCCGGCTCTGAAATTCCTCCTGGGCGTTTTTTAGTTTAACCGTGGTACCTTGCCGCAAGTAAGGGGTTGCATCATCATATATTTTCTGACCATGAATATTGTTATTGCCGGCATAGCGCATGTCTATTTTTATACTGGGGATATATTGGCTGATTATTATCAAATCGGTTTTTTTAGCTGCAGCCGGTACAGCATTGTAGCTGACCTTTACCTGGTTCAAGACGGGTATTTCCTGGCCGTCGGAATGGGCGTAGCTATTATTTAAAGAAGTTATTATAAAAAAGCTTGCGAGCACGAAAACGGCTGTCGCAAGCATTATACACGCCTTATTGGTATGCTTGGAGTTTTTCATCATAATCTGTTATCATCTCCTGATGATAATACCTTGGTTACCGCGTTACCACATTGATTTTATATGCTTTATTCCGCCAGAATACGTTTAGCCCCGGCATAATACTGGCAGTAGTAAGAAGCGTCAAGTGAAGAATAGGTAACGCCCCAGGACTGTCCTGAGCTGGAGTGGATAAACTGGTTATCGCCCACGAAAATACCTACGTGGTTTATAGAGGAAGCTCCCGGGCCTTGAAAAAACACCAGGTCGCCTGCCTGCAAACTGGACTTATCCACAGCTGCCCCTTCACCATAGATGGCTGCCGCAGTGCGGGGCAGGCTATAACCGTATTGCTTAAACACATAGCCGACAAAGCCGGAACAATCAAAACCGGAGGGGCTGGAACCGCCATACTGATATGGGGTTCCCAAATATTTGGCTCCTATTTGGCATACGCTTGCTCCGGGGCTTAAGCCGCTGTCAGCCGCTTCCGGCTCAACCGGCGTAGGTGCAACTACCGGCTTGGGAGCAATCGCCCGGGAAGGAGTGGCTGCGGCTGCCGGGCGCCCGGTCACATAGATCCTGTCTCCTACGTCCAGCCGCTCTGAGGAAAGGTTATTGCGGCTCATCAATTGCTCAACCGTCATATTAAAATTACGGGCGATAGTCCACAGGTTGTCACCACTGCGTACAATATATACATTATTGGCATCTGCTGCTTGGGACTTTACCGACTGGATGGGGGCGGAAGAATCAATCGTGAGTTTCATGCCGACCTGCAGCCGGTCTGAGGTCAGACGATTACTGCGCTGAATGCTGTCAACACTGACACCATACTGGTTGGCAATATCCCATAGGGTATCGCCTGCTTTGACTATGTGGTTCTGTGCTGCACTGGCTGGGCCCGCTTGTACAAGAATCAGCAATAAAGCCAAAAAGAATATATTGAAGTATCTTTTCATTGTCCGCCTCTCCCCTTATGAATTTTTTATACTCGTAATTTAACCGGTACTTCGGCATAATTCGGAATCCTAACCGGCATTAAGACATTATCCTGGATTCGAAACCTGGCTAAAGGAAATAATAAACAGGTCTTATCATATATAATGCTATATAATGTTCGTTTGCCAGGCAGCATTTTCCTGCTTTTCGATAAAAAATATTAACAGCGGTTAAGGTTTTACATTTTGCGACTTATCTGTGGGGTGTATCCATTTATTTCTAGGAAGGCGTATTTCAAATCCGCCGGGTGAATAAGAGCGCATAAAAAGCCTCCGGGGAAATTCAGGATTTATTCCCGGAGGCTTTCTGCCTTTAAGCCCGTTATTACTCTTTCATTAATACACCAGGGTCATGGAGCTGGATGCTTAAGCTGTTTTTAAGCTTATAAACCAGGTGCGCTATCAGGGGCGCTGTTATTATATAAACTCTGGATCTGCCCCACTCTGTCGGCCCAATACGTAATTTTGCGTATGGCATCATCTTCAAGAGCCGATTCCACTTTTACCACCTCGTTGTCATTTATCTGGACCCCAATGGTATAATAACCGTTTTCATCAGAGCGAATCAGCAAACCTGGTATACGGTCTTTTTCAAGCAGTCCGATTTTAAATTCATCCATGCTCATGATGGGGGTCTCATATTTCTCTACTGATTTGGTTTGGGTAAGATCACTCATCAATACCCCTCCTCAAGACCGGTTATAGTCTGCGTATCACCATTTGCATCGTGTTCTCTTTGTATCTCTCCTATATGGGAAGCCCAATTGCGGATTTTATCTTCAACCTCATCTTCCCGGGCCTGATCGACCACCATTATCCGCTCCTCGTCCAGTTGTATTCCCAGGTTATAGCATCCTTGTTTCTGGTCGGAACTCACTATCAAACCTTCATACTCTTCTTTGGCATAAAGCCCTGGTTCCAGAAACTGTTTCTTAGAAATGATATCTCCTTTTTTTACTTCCATAAGCTTAAAACTCCTTTGCCGTCTTTAAGCTTATTTTGGCCCTCCAGGCAGTACTTTATGTAAATGGACTATGGCCTTTCTTTCGGAATTAATAACCATTTATAAGGGCTTGTTTTTGCTTCCGGGTTAAGGCTTTAATCTCCCGCTCCCGCTTCAGGGCTTCGCTTTTACTTGAGCATTCCTCCGTATAGACACATCTGACGGGTAAGCGGCTGCGGGTATATTTACTGGCCAGACCGGCGTTATGGTTCTCCACCCGCTTTTCTATATTAACGGTATAGCCTGTGTAGAATGTATTATCACCACATTGCAGAATGTAAACATAAAACATTTTTTAACCTCCAGAGCCCTTGAGCTAGTTAACCGAGCTGTCCATTTTCCGTGACGTCATAACCAAAAAATCCATAGAAAAACAGGGGAGTGGGCTCCCCTGTTGCCATCGGTTGTATATGATGCTAGAAGCGGTGATGCGTAATCCGTAGAGGCAGATTAAACTTATGGGTAATGGTATTGCCTATTTCTTCTATATCAGCCAGAGTAACATCTATTACCAGACATTTCAGCTTGGCATAAATGCGATAGGCATTGTCCAGTTCTTCAGCCACCATCTCGTCCAGGCTCTCAATGCTTTTGGGAATCTGGAAACTTCTAAGTCTTTCTTTACGTAATTCCATAAGGGTATCTATATCACAGGTCAATCCCACCATAGGGATTTTACCCTTCAGCTCCATAATTTCCTCGGGTATCTGGGTATCCAGGGCAATGGGATAATTGGCTACTTTTATTCCCAGATTGGCCAGGTGCATGGACAGGGGAGTTTTCGAAGTTCGGGGAAGCCCGAGAATAATCAGGGCGGCTTCGCCTATGGTTTTCAGATTTTGGCCATTGTCATGTTCAATTGTGTATTCGATCGCCTTCATCCGGTTAAAGTACTGATCATCCATGGTATGAGTCAATCCGGTAATATATTCAGGTTTCAAGCCGGTTTTAGCCTCAATCGCCGCAAAAAGCGGTGACATGACATTAACCGCAATGACATTATTCTCTTGAGCCTTTTTATCCAGGAAGCGGGCCAACTCCGGAATAACAATGGTATAGATAATCAAGGCGTCTTCTTCAACCGCCTGTTCTATAATCTTAACCACTTGTTCTTCCTTAGTCACCCGGGAGAAACGAGTTATGCTCCGTTCCATTTTAAATTGTAAAACAGAAGCCACCGCAATCTTTTCAGCAGTCTCACCTACAGAGTCTGATACAGCAAAAATGTGTAACTTGTCAGCCATAAACTCATCCCCTTTTATTAAGATCAGCACCAACTATCATGCGACTATATACTTGTTCTACAAACCCCAGTGAATTTCCTTTTTTTCGACCTGGTAATTTAGTTCGCTCCTGGATTCTCCTTCCCCGTATCCTGACCGGGAAAAAGCTTTAGCTCCAGATGTCTATTTGGCCTTTGTCATTATTAGGGGTACTGTCAGCGGGCAAAGCTGAACTGTCGCAGCTCAAACGATGGCACAGTTCTTGGATGGATGCCGCAGCAGAACTGTCCTGCCATGCCGGATCTTCCTGCAGGTGATATTTCCTGCCATTGATAAAATATTGGCGGCTTCCCAGGATAAGTTTTATTGCCTTGCCCCCATCAACATTAAAGCTGAACAAACCAAAGCCATATAAATTGTCAAAGCCTATCTTGCCCAGATCTATGGCTTGGTAATGGAGCAGGTCTCTCAGATATTCCGGCGTAGGGTATTTTTTAAAACGCATAAAGTAGCGGGAATATATGAGGGCCACTGCTCCTGATATATGCGGCGCCGCCATAGAGGTGCCGGATAGCTTGACATATTGATTATCGGGGTAAGTGGAATAAGTCTCTACCCCCGGCGCCACAATATCAATCCGGTCATTGGAATTACTGAAGTTGGCCGCCCGGGTATTGAGTTCCACGGCTCCTACCGCCAAACACTCGGGATAATAAGCCGGGTAAGATATTTCCTCGGTATCATCTTTGCCATCGCCTGAATTGCCTGCCGCGCATACAACTGTAATACCCTCCTGAGCGACTTTAACCAATTCCCGGTGCATGGCATTGTTAGGCAACGGACCGCCGAGGCTCATGTTGATAACATTGACCCGCTCGCCTTTCTTGCCTTTCCACTGACGGGCCCAGGCAATACCCTGGACTATATCACTATAACTCCCCTGTCCATTCTGATTAAGAACCTTCACTGCCAATATTTTGGTATCCGGAGCCACCCCGAGGATTTTACCCTGGGCTGCGATAGTGCCGGCTACATGAGTACCATGGCCGTTTTGATCCATATAATCCGGCTCCGCTGCTACAAAACTCCTGCCTCCTATTATATTGGAAGCCAGGTCACGATGCTTATAGTCAACTCCGGTATCAATGACCGCGACTACTACCCCTTCGCCCTTAGTCGTAGTCCACATCCGCCGTGCCGCCATGAGCGAAACCCCCGGGGGCGACCAGGGCTCGGGTGATGGGGTTTGGGTATAAATTCCCCTTATCCCCGGTTTAAAAATCTGCATTCTCTTCACCTCTCCTTGCTCTATATTAAGCAAGTAGAGGTCATAAGTTGCCAGTAACGGATAGAAGGCATAGAATATATAAAGGCCAGAAGCACGGGATTAATTAATATTTTTTTGATATGGCGTATAAATATTTAAAAAGATTAGCTTGACTGGAAAATACATGATAATATTAGGTCAAGCAAGACTTCCGGGGTGATAACATGGATGAGGGAAGTATTTTTGTTCTGGTATTGGGCTTATGCCTGGGCATAGGATTAATAGCCGCTATTATAGGTGTTTTCCTTTTTAACGGATTTCACTGGTGGGATAAATTGTAATCCGTTTATGTTCTTACTTTGACCTTTATACCGGGTTCCTCAGAATCGGTTTAAATTTTTATCATTTTCCGGCGCTTCCTTTAAAAGGAGGCGCCGGGGCAGTAATTAGAGATACATCGGTGTCTTTTCTATCAGCAGCTTCATTTCTTTCCGGATTTCCAGTCAGGTGTCGGCAACTGAAAAGATTACTGCGGCAACGGGGGAAGGCTGCCGGTTCCGCCGTCAGGGTTCTCCTCCGGTTGTTCCGGTATTACCGGAGGCGCTTCCTCATTCTCGTCGGGAGGCAGTTCCTCCTCCGGTTCCTCTTTTTCCCCTTGATCCGGCAAGGTCCCTTCTCCATCCTGAGGTGTCTCACCGTCCGGCAGTTCATCTTCGGGGGTAAGTTCATCCTCCTCCGGCAATTCTTCCTCCACCGAAGGCGTTGGCGCCGGTTTTTCGTAAAAGACCTTGCTATAATAAAGAGTATTCATATAATCTCTCCAGACGGGGGCCGATACGCTCCCTCCATAGCTGCTGTAACCCTTTACTACCGTACCGTCACTGTTACCGGCCCACACCGCCGTGGAAAGTTCCCGGGTATAACCCACATACCAGAGATCACGACTGTCCGTGGTAGTTCCCGTTTTGCCCCCGCTCTTGATAGCTATGGCAGCACGGGTGCCGGTTCCGTAGCGCACCGCATCCTTCAGTATACTGTCCATCATATCCGCAGTATTGCGGCTTATAACCTGCCAGGAATTGGAGTGATCGGTATAGACCACCTTGCCGTCTATGTCTTCAATGCGCTCAATACAATAATACTCGTGATATTTGCCCTTTTCCGGGAAGACCGCAAAAGCGGCCGCCATTTGTATCGGCGATATCCCCTTGTTCATTCCTCCTAAAGCCAGGGCCAGATTTTTGTCTTCCTCCTGCAGGGTGGTTATTCCCCAGCGTTCCAGATAAGAATAAGCTTCCTCAATCCCCAGCTGGTTTAAAACCTCCACCGAAGCAACATTATAGGAATAGATCAGAGCATTTCTGACACTGCTTTTTTCCGGGGCCGAAGCATAGTTTTTCGGTTTGTAATTGCCAAAATCACGCGGCTTGTTATTTACTACCGAATCGGAGTTAATAATTCCTTTATCCATGGCAGCCGCATAATACAAAGGCTTGATGGCTGATCCCGGCTGCCGGGGGAGAACCGCCATATTGATCTGGTTCTTCTGAAATTCCACCCCGCCCACCATTGATTTTATGCCGCCGGTGGCAGGATCTATGGAAACCAGCGCTATATCCTGCGCATTAATCCCCTGATAAGCCAGGGAGCGAGCCTGTTTCTGCACGGCTTTTTCGCCCGCGTCCTGCATACGGCTATCAACCGTAGTGTAGATCTTTAAGCCGGCCTGATAAAGGCTTTTGGAGCCCAGCATACTCTCCAGCTTGCTGCTTATATAATTGGTAAGGTAAGGGTGCCGGCTGCTGTCAGGGGTGAATTCCTTTATATCAAGGGGCTGTTCTCTGATAGCGGCAGCCTCATCAGCAGCCAACAGGCCCTGTTCCAGCAGCACATTTATTACAGTATCCTGCCGGGCCTTAATTCCTTCAAAATTGCGTTCCGGCGCGTAGGCCTCAGGTGACTGGATAATTCCGACCAGCATAGTTATTTCAGCCTTGTTAAGCTGCCAGACATCTTTGCCGAAATAGGAACGGGCTGCGCAGGGTATGCCCGAACATCCCCGGCCCATATAGATTTCATTCAGATACATATTAAGAATTGCATCTTTACCATATTTTTCTTCAATGGCAACCGCTATAAGAACTTCCTTGATTTTTCGAGTATAAGTCTTTTCCTGACTCAGAAATAAGGTACGGGCAAGCTGTTGGGTAATAGTACTTCCTCCCTCAGCCTTGCTGCCGGAACGGAGATTGTTCCAAATAGCCCGGCCTATTCCCCGGGTATCCAGCCCGTTATGCTCGTAAAAGCGGCGGTCTTCTACGGCAACTACGGCCTGTTTCAAAAAATCAGGAAAGTTCTCACTGTATATTCTTTTATAGCCCAGACGGGTCATTTCCTGACCATCGCTGTAATACAGCACACTCTGTTCCCGAGGTTGATATTCCCATTGCTTGATTCCGGTACCTACCAGAAGTACTTTGGGCATAGTCTGGGTCAGGGACGCCCCCAGGATAAAGAAAAGCGCAAACAGAACTAGTCCGGTTATAAGCAGACCCAGGGTTTTAAATAATCTAACCATTATGCTTTCCTTCTCACTTTTTAAAATAAACGCGGATGCATATTGTACCTCATAAAGGCACATACAACTCAAATTTGGTCTGATATTGCCCATTATGGCTTAGTTATCATACCTTCAAGCTCAGGCATCTATTTTCTAATACAGTATATAACAGAGCTTTCTTTCAGGCAAAGCAGGACTTTGTCGAGTTTTGCGAACGTCTGTTCGCGAGTCCTTTTCTATGCTATACTGAAAAAGGCGGTAGCCTCTTAAAATCCGATGCTGATGGAGAGATGAAGCTATATGAAAACGGGAAATGCCAGCCTTCCCCTGCATGGAGGAAAATGTCCGGCCTGGCTGTTTACTCATATGAAGGCCTTAAGTGCGGCTATAATTGAAGTAATCATTGAGGACCAGGGTACGGCTGAAGTGTTAAGGAGATTATCAGATCCCTACTGGTTTCAAGCTCTGGGTTGTGTGGTAGGTTTCGATTGGCACTCTTCCGGAGTGACCACCACGGTCTGCGGAGCGGTTAAAGAGGGCCTGGCGGGCATAGCTCCACAAGCGGGACTGTATTTTGCCGGCGGCAAAGGCAAGGCCTCACGGCAAACTCCGGCCGAGATTATTTCCGTATTGGAACGCTATCCGGTAGCAGCAGAAGCCCAAGAACTGATTTATGCCAGTAAGATGGCGGCTAAGGTTGATAACACTGCGGTGCAGGACGGGTTTCAGCTTTACCATCATTTTTTTGCCTTTAACGCCGCCGGTGAGTGGGCTATTGTCCAGCAGGGAATGAATGAGGATCTAAAACAGGCCCGACGGTATCACTGGCTCAGTTCAAAGCTGACCAATTTTACGGAAGAACCCCAGGCGGCTATTTGCTGTGATAAGGTTGCCGCTACTCTTAATCTGGTTTCACGTGAAAATGGGGAAATACGTGACCTGAGCAGTAAAATAGCGTGCCGGCAGCCGGCTCGGATTATAGGTGAAATTAAACAAATGGAAGGAATACCGCCCACCCTGGATTTGCCCCGCCGGCACAGTATCCCCCGCAGCTCCTATCTTAACAAAGCCCTTAATGCGGCTTATGCCGAGCAGCCTCGCAATTTTGAGCAGCTGCTTGCTTTGCCGGGAGTGGGACCGGGTACATTGCGGGCGCTCTGCCTGGTGGCCGAAGTGGCCTATGGGGCTAAACCCAGTTTTACCGACCCGGTCCGTTACTCTTTTGCCCACGGTGGTAAAGATGGATTCCCTTTCCCGGTCAATGAGAAAGATATCGAGAATTCCTATACTACCCTGAAAAGAGCCCTGCGCAAGGCCAGAGCGGGGCGGAAAGAACAGCTTGACGCCTTGAAAAATCTGGCTCGGTGGCATAGCCAGGCGCTGACCATAAAAGCCGGTCCCCCGCCCAGCGGCCACGATCATCTGCCGGGTCAGGACCGTAAGAGGGAATTAGGCAACCGCAGCAGCCGGGAAACTCTCTTTCAACCCGGGTTATTTTAAAGATTCAGCATATATTATGGCCACCGCTCCGGTTAATATCGCTTTCAGCTTTTGCCCCGGGACATAAATAAATTTTACAGTGCCTGCCTCGCCTATGCAGCTGTTGCAAAATCTATTAACTTCATAAATTATACCGCAGTTTTTGGTAAATCAAGTCAGACGTCAGATAAAAGAAGGAAACAGACGCATGGCAATAAATATTAAAAATGTTAGAGATAAAAAATATATATAGCCACTGTCTTGTCATTTGATGTCGACTTGTGTAATATTATAAGTAACCTTCACCCCCCAATTAACTAAATATAAATTCCATCACATTCCCTCTCCGCATGAGCCCTCCCCGGGCTCATGACGCTTTTCTGGGTCTTTTGCCTTATATTTCTTCATCATTCTTTCATTTTCCAAAAGTAGCAGTTTATTCAGACCTGATTATGATTTAGAATTATATATATGTGTCTGCTTTTGTCTAATAAAAAAAGATTACCTTTTCTTACTCAACAAACTAAGGGAGGCCAATTTAAATGGATAATAAGACAGCAGAAGGTCAAGTTATTGTTGTAACCTCCGGTAAAGGAGGAGTGGGGAAAACTACCACGGTGGCCAATGTAGCCAGTGCACTGGCTAAGCTGGGCCATAAAGTGATGGTCATGGACCTTGATATAGGATTAAAGAAACTGGACCTCATTCTGGGACTGGAGAACCGGGTCATCTATGATATAGTACAGGTTATAGAAGGCGAATGCACTTTGAAGCAGGCTCTGGTTAAAGATAAACGCTTTCCTGAATTACATATGCTGCCTGCGGCTCAGACCCGCAATAAAGATGATATTACCCCGGAGCAGGTGAAAGAACTCTGCGCCCAGTTAAAGCCTGAATTCGACTACATATTTATCGACTGCCCGGCCGGTATTGAGCAGGGTTTCAGGAATGCCATAGCCGCAGCCGACCGCGCCATTGTAGTAACTAATCCTGAGGTGTCGGCGGTTCGGGATGCCGACCGCATCATAGGTATGCTGGAGTCGGCTAACTTCAAGGATATAAAATTGGTGGTAAACCGAATTCGAAACGATATGGTAAAAAGCGGAGACATGTTAAGCATTGAAGATCTGATGGAACATCTGTGTATTGATTTGCTGGGAGTAGTTCCCGAAGATAAAAATGTCGTCGTTTCCACCAACAAGGGTGAGCCTATCATTTTAAACGACCATTCCCAGGCGGCGACTGCGTTTAATAATATCGCCCGGCGGATTCTGGGCGAACAGGTTGATTTTCCGACTTTTGAAGAAATCTCGTTCTGGAACAAGGTTAAAAGCCTCGGACGCAACTTATTTCCTGGCAATTAAAGGGGGGCTGTAAAGTGCTGGATTTTTTTAAAAAGATTTTTAATGGCGAAGACAACTCAAGTAAAGGCCAGGCCAACAATCGCTTAAGGTTAGTCTTGACTCATGACCGTTTGGGAACTTCAACTCAGCTCATGGAGGTCATACAGAAAGAAATTATTGAGGTTATTGCCCGGCATGTTGAAATTGAAGGAACTCCCGATGTAAAAATCATAACCGAGGGCAGACGTGCCGCTCTGGATATAAGTATACCCCTAAAAGGCAGGTAGAATCTTAAATGTTAAAAGTAAAAGGAATAAACGACAGCCTGGTCATGTTTTTTGAAAAAGGCAGTTTTGAGGAATATCGCTCCTGGCTGGAAGATAAGATAGTTGCCAACAAGCAATTATTCAGCGGGTCCCGGGTCGTTTTTCGGGGTGAAGGGCTGCAGGCTTTGTCTCATGATGAGCTCATCGAATTACAAAAGCTTTGCCTGGATAATGGAATGATTCTCAATAATACCCCCGGTAAAGGCGGTTCATTGGAGAAGACAGCCGGTTCAGTCCCCGCTTCTTCCCCAACCGAAACCAGGAAGCCTGACCCGGCTGTTTCCAATACAGGCAATAAAGATTTGATTATACATCGCAACCTTCGCAGTGGCCAGAAGCTGCATTCAGAAGGTTCAGTGGTTATCTGGGGAGATGTGCACGAAAGCGCGGAGATTACTGCCGCCGGTGATATTATCGTACTGGGTAAACTGGCCGGCATAGCCCATGCCGGGTATTATGGCAAAGAGAACTGTGTGGTTTTTGCCCTCAATCTGGCCCCCAGCCAGATTCGTATCGGCAGCCGAATATCCCGGGCCAGCGATGATCAGGATAAAAGGCCCTACCCGGAGATAGCTTTCCTGGATGAGGGCAATATCTGCGTACAGGAGTATAATTCCGGTAAATTGCCGCGGCGCTAGTTAGCCTGAATTATTTTTCCCATGGAGGAGAGAGGGTTTGAAAATTAGAACATCATTTGATTCACGATCCGAGGCTGCAAAGGGCGGTATAGCCAAATGGCTGACCGGGCCCGAATTTAAGAAATGGCTGCTGCCCCTTGCCCTGGTATTGGTTTTTCAAACCCTGGTCATGCTGGGTTGGTTTCAAAAAGCGGAAAACGGGCTCTATGATTATTGGTTCAAGCTGCGCGGCGCCATTGACCCCGGAGAACAGGTGGTAATCCTGGCGGTAGACGATCCGTCAATTCAACGTCTTGGCCCCTGGGCCTGGCCCCGCAGCTTGCACGCTCAGCTTTTGGATTTGCTCCAAGATGCCAGAGTAGTATGTTTTGACCTGACTTTCGCTGCAGGTCAGGACCCGGACAACGACATAGCATTGGGGGAAGCCATCAGCCGCCATGAGCGGGTGGTCCTTTCCGGAAAATTCGTTTTCCACCGGGATGAAAACGGGGATAATCTGCAGTCTATCGAAATCCCCACCCAGGAACTGCTGGTCGGCAACCCCTCTCTGGGCTACGTGAATATGGCCACCGACTCTGACAATGTAGTCCGGCGTCCCTCCCTGGTCGATACTAATATGCTGGATATGCCTATCCCCAGTCTGGCCCTGGCAGTGGTGATGGCTGCAGAAGAACTGTCCCCGGATGATTTAAAGCTCAGTTCCGGCTGGCTTGAGGCCGGGAAGCACCGTATTCCGCTAAATGAAGAGAATAGAGCCCTGGCCACCTTTTACGGCCCCATGCATACCTTCAAGACTATCAGCTATGCCGATGTTATTGAAGGCGTAATTGAACCCGAATATTTTAAAGATAAGATAGTGATAATCGGTCCCGAAACGGCTGAAGACCACGACACTTATGCAACTCCCTGTACTGCCAGCAATATGGTGGCCAAGGGACTGCTGCCCAGTCCCGGGGTAGAAATTCATGCTTCTATGGTCAAGAGCATTCTGGATGACAGCTGGTACCGCGAGATAAATCCCGGGCTGAATTTTCTCTTTCTCCTGGGCTTGATACTGCTTACTTTTGCCGCGGTAAGCGGCCGCGGCTCCTGGATAGGCCTTACCGCGGCCCTGATTGCTATTGCCGCCGCCCTGGGAGCAGCCTATCTGGCCTGGCAGTCACACTGGTGGCTGCAGGCAGTGGCCCCGGTGAGCGCTATTTTCTGCACCTATGCCGGTACTACCGCCTATGATTTTATCCAATCAGAGATGGAACGCCGTAAAACCCGGGCCGTTTTTTCCCGTTACGTTTCTCCCGATGTGGTGGAAGAACTTATGAAGGATCCGGACCGGGCTGAGCTGGGCGGCGCCAAGAAAGTGGTTACCATTATGTTTGCCGATATCCGCGGCTTCACCGCCTACAGCGAGAATAAAGACCCGGTGGATGTAATTACCCGTCTCAACCAGTATCTTACCGTTATGACCCGCACTATCCAGAAACATGGCGGTACCCTGGACAAGTACCTGGGGGATGGTCTGATGGCATTTTTCGGCGCCCCGATATATTATGAAGACCACGGGGAAAGGGCGATAAAGGCAGCGGTAGAAATTCAGGATACCATCAAAGAGCTTAATGCCGAGTGGACAGAGAAGGATGGTTCTCCTCCCCTGCTGGTCGCTATCGGTATCAATACCGGTCCGGCAGTGGTAGGCAACGTCGGCAGCCCCGAGCGCATGGACTACACCCTTATCGGCGAGGATGTTAACCTGGCTTCCCGCACCGAAGCTTTGACCAAACTCTTTGAAACTCTGGTACTTATTTCGGAGCGGTCCTACGCTGTTCTGCCGGAAGGAAAAATCAAGGACTCCCTCTATTATGTAGGCGAGGAACTGGTCAAGGGCTTTACCCATCCCATAAAAGTCTATTCCCTGTCAGGATTGGATTTACATTTTGAGAAATCCGAGGATAAAGGCTTTAAATAGTCGGTTCATGCTATTATGCATCCCAGCCGGCACGCTATAACTTTTCGCAGCGGAGTCAAACTATAATGGGAGCATAAACCAGCGGACATGGAGAATATACCTAGGAGCGCAATGAGGCCAGGAAATACACTACCAAGGAGACTAATGCCATACCCAAGCCTATAACTCCCAGATAAGCATATTTTTCCACTTGGGCCGAATGATTAGTCTGTACAATCAGAGCCGACCCTATCAGAGCCCCGGTGATAATAAGGCTGGCGCTGACCCGGCTGGCCAGTTGAGTCAGTTTGCGGTCGGTTTTGGATGTAAACTCCACCTTCATAGTAATAGTCAGATTGCCTTTCCGGGTGGCGGACAAGATAGCATTAAGATGAGAAGGCATCTTACCCAGAGGTCTGATGTCCTGATAGTATTTACTGCGGAAGAATTTGTATACGTTGTCAGGTTTTAAACGCTCTTTGTATACCTTTGAGGCCAGAGGCCGGGCTACTTCGGTAAAATTAAAATCCGGATCCAGTTTCTGGCCCACGCCCTCAACCGTGATCAGAGCCTTCATAAGCGCCGTAAGATAGGACGGCATTTGCAGCTGGTAGCGATAGGCCAGTTCCATGGCTTCTTTTCTCAACCTTTTCATGTCCAAATTGCCGATACTGGTGGATGACACATCTTTGACCAGGTCAATGAAATCCTCATAAAAATCCTCATTGTCGGTTGATTCCCCCACTATCCCAATATCTCTTAAGGTCCCCATAGCTTTGTAAATGTCCCCTTGATTGAGGCTGATCACCAATTCTCCCAGATAAAGCAGTCGGCGTTCGGTCAGGGTGCCAATTTGGCCAAAGTCGATAAAAGCAATAGTGTTTTCATCCATCACCAGAATATTGCCCGGATGGGGGTCAGCCTGGAAGAAGCCGTGGGCCAGTATCTGCACCAGAAAGGCTTCCGTACCCAGTTGGGATATCTTGCGGCGGTCCCAGCCCCGGCGGTCGATTTCAGCGATATCGCTCAGTTTAATCCCGGGTATGTATTCCTCGGTTAAGACCCGGGGGGTAGTATATTCCCAGTATACCCGGGGAATCACCACCCTTTGGTCATCGCGGAAATTATTATATACCCTCTCCGTATTGCGGGCTTCCCGGGCATAATCCAGTTCCCGCAAAAGCATGCGGCTAAATTCTTCAACTATATTATAAATACCCATACGTCTGGCTTCGGGTGATCTTCGTTCCGACAATCGGGCCAGGCCTTTTATTATTTCCAGGTCGCTTTCGACTTTTCTTTCAATATCCGGCCGCTGGATCTTGACAATAACCTCTTCGCCGCTTTTTAACCGGGCCCGGTGGACCTGTCCGATTGACGCCGCCGCCAGAGGCTCGGGGTCAAAATCGGCAAAAACCTCCTTCGGGTCCCCGATTTCGCTCAACGTCTGCTTTAAGATTTGCGCATACGGCAAAGGCTCCACTTTATCCTGCAATCTTTCCAGAGCTTCGATATAAGGCGGAGGCAGCATATCCGGTCGGGTGCTTAACATCTGACCCAGTTTGATAAACGCAGGTCCCAGTTCCATCATAGCCTGGCTCAGATTACCGGCCAGCAGGTAGCTGGTTTTGCTTTTTTCCTCATTCATAAGCTGCCGGGGGGACAACTGCACCGTCCTTGCCAGTCCCCAGCGCTGCAAAAGATAACCCAAGCCGTGTTTCATGAAAGTCCCGACGATCTTCTGCCGCCTTCTTATGTACCTGATATTCCACCATGAACTCATACCTTTACCTCCATATGAATTACCTTTAAATATTCTATACAATTCGACTATATCCTGTAAGAGTCCCGGTAATTAAATTAACCTTAATTACCTGAGCTGGTAAAGATTTAATATTTCTGCTTGATACCCGGCGATTTATAATATAATAACTAAAAAGGACGGTAAATTTTACAAATTCATAAGGAGGTTAATCGGCATGAAAAGGCTTTGGTACGGCATATTGATCGTGGTACTGCTGGTCATAGGCGGATACTACATCTGGTCAGTTAAGCAAAACCCGCCCCCACCCGCTGTCCCCCAGGAACCTGATGTAAAACAGGTAACCCTGCTTAACCCTGAAGGTCCTACCGCCATTCCAGTAGCAGGCATTGCCGGCGCACAGGTCCACGGCGACATTGCAGTCAATCTGCAGTACTGGAAGACTAATGACGAAGCTATTGCCCTGCTAACTTCCGGCAAGGCTGATTTCATCGTTCTGCCGATAGCAACCGCAGCCAATATCTATGCCCGGGGCGTTAAAATCGCTTTATTGGGAGTACATGAGTGGAAGGTATTTTACATGGTAGCTTCACCGCAGTCAGCCTATGAGGGCTGGCAGTCCCTCAAGGGTAAACAGATATATATACCGGTAGGCAAGGGCAATACGGTCGATGTTCTGCTTCGCTCCGCCCTGACCCAAACCGGACTTGTGCCGGACCAGGATGTGATCATTGTTTACTCTCCGCCCCAGGAGATAGTTCAGCTTTTTAAAGCCGGTAAGATAGAATACGCCGCATTGCCTGAGCCGTTTGTCACTCTGGCGGCCCAAGGCGGTAACGGCAAGATCGTAGCTGACTTTCAGAAATACTGGGCCGAACTGAACGCGGGCTCAGCTCGTCTGCCCATTGCCGGTCTATTTGTAAAACAGGATTTTCGGGCTAAATACCCGCAGGAGACCGCTGAGGTAGCTCGCATATTTGCCCAGTCAACCGAGTGGTCAGACCAAAATAGGGATCAGGCCTTAACCCTGAGTGCAGAAATACTACCCATTCCCGTACCGGTAATGAAAGAAGCCTTAACCCGCATCGACTTTACTTATATTCCTATAGAGGAGTGCCGGCCGGAAGTGGACGGCTTCCTTAAGAAGATGCAGGAGCTTTACCCGGAAGGCATCAAAGAAATTCCCGATGCAGGGTTTTACGCTCAATGAAAACCACCCTTTACTGGCTGACCGGAATAATATTTTTTTTAATCCTGTGGCAGTTACTGTCAATGTTATTGGGCTGGAGCATCATTCTGCCGCCTCCGCCGGAGGTATTGCAAACCATGGGCAGCCTGCTGTTTGACCCCAACACCGGTATAGCCGTCGGGCAAACGGCATGGAAAGTGCTGCTGTCTCTGGCTCTGGTGCTGTTGATGGGGGTAACCCTGGGGTTGCTGCTGGGTATGGTAAAACCCCTGTATGAAATGATGCGCCCCATTATCATGGTTATCCAGGCAGTACCGGTAATATCCTGGCTCACCCTGGTTATATTCGCCTGGGGCATAGGCTGGCGCGGCCCGGTTTTTATCACTTTCCTGGCTCTGCTGCCCATGGCTCTTTTAACCACGGTTTCCGGGGTCCGCAACCTGGATCATAAACTGCTGGAAATGGCCAGGGTCTATAAAGTACCGGCCCGCAGAGTATTTAAAGACATCTATATCGGTTCCCTGCTCCCCTTCGTGGCGGCCATTATCGACGTAAATATCGGCCAGGCCTGGAAGGTCATACTGGTCACCGAATATCTCTGCGGCAATAACGGTCTGGGAGTTAAAATCCTGGCCGCCCGCTACGCGGTAGACTCCACCGGGGTCTATGCCTACACTCTTCTGGCCGTAATTCTGGGTATCATAACCGAGCGTCTGGTAAAACTGATCATGGGGAGGGCAGCTGTTAAATGGCAGTCCGGGTAAGTATCAATAACTTGTGCAAGTCTTTCGGCAGTCTGGAGGTGCTGGACAGCTGGAGTTTGACTATAAATGAAGCTCAAAGGCTGGTCTTGCTGGGGCCATCCGGCTCGGGCAAAACTACCTTTTTGCGTCTGCTGGCCGGCCTGGCTTCACCTGACAGTGGGGACATATCCATAAACACGGACAAAATCGCTTTCGTCTTTCAGGAACCCCGTCTTATTCCCTGGAGAAGTGTAAGCGACAACCTGCTCTTCGTCAGGGAAGACGCAGACGTACAGGGGATACTGAGGGAACTGCGTCTTGATGGTTTTGAAGATTATTACCCCGCCCAATTAAGCGGGGGCATGCAGCAGCGGGTAAATCTGGCCCGAGCCCTGGTCAGCGAGCCGGATCTGCTCATTCTGGACGAAGCCTTCGCCTCCCTGGATCTGCCTGTCAAACTGGAAATCATGCAGGACCTGAGCGCCCACTGGCAGAATAAGCACTTCAGCATGGTCTCCGTTACCCATGACCTTAAGGAAGCCCTGTTCCTTTCCGACCGCATTTTAATCCTGTCCCA
>ENA-UOOR01001957-UOOR01001957.1-fermentation-metagenome-genome-assembly--contig:-NODE-1957-length-22321-cov-8.239872_pt1 | contig 22321 bp, 19 predicted proteins | sample MGYA00245780_ERZ724029 | MGnify/ENA primary metagenome ERZ724029 (study PRJEB28704, sample SAMN03018315) | fermentation metagenome | biome: anthropogenic terrestrial biome; feature: soil; material... | reverse complement strand
GACCTTGTCCGACCGTTGCAAGAGCTTGTCGGGCGCCGACAGGACCTTGTCCGACTGGCGGACAAGCCTTCAACACCGCGAAACATGACCGCTTTTTCGACCGACAGGATGCCACCGGCTTCGGACATGCCCGCTTAGCGCTCCAGCAAGGCTCTGCAACCGCGGGTGACTAGGTGGTTTTTCAGTCGGACAAGGCTTCGCATTGCTCCGACAAGGTCACGCGGCCGTCCGACAAGCTGCCGCCCTCGCGCAAAGCAGGCCTCGACTGCGCGCCCGAGCTCGTTGCGCCCTGTCCAAGCAACTTGGGCGCACCCCGGCCATCCCGAGCCCAAGAGGCGACCAGCGGGAGCCTCGGAGCCGAGGGATTCGCGGATTCGCCTCCCGAATCTGATCCGGACGCGGTCCCTCGATGCCTCGCCGGTGAATTCGAGCGCTTGCGGGTTCCGGCTCGTCACGCGCAATGAGCTCCCGCGCGCGCGTCGCGCAGGACCGCACACCGGCGCATCCGCTGTCAGCTCTCCGACGGCTTGGCCCGGGTGCGCCTGCGGTGGGAGAGGCCCAGGCGCACGAGCAGGTCGCGCCGGCGCACTGAAACCCGCGCGGTGGCGGCCCACCCGGAGTACCAGGCATGCAGCGCCGCGAGGGCGGTTTCGCGCCGCGGCTCTCGGGCTCCGGGGGCAGCCTGCAGACCCGTTCCTTTCTTCACGAGCTCGACCAAGCCGGCCAGGCGGGCGCGCTCGGCCGCGCTGATGCCCCGCCGATCGAGCGTCGCGAGGGCCGCTCTGTCGGCATCCGCCGTCGCCGGGTCGCGCCCGCGCTCGAGCGCATCGAGCCGCGCGAGCAGCTTGAGCACTCCAAGCATCGCTGGGTCACCGCGGCCGGCCGGCAGATCCCCGAGCAGGAAAGAGGCTTGCTCGGGGTGGTTATTCTCGAGCGCAGCCTTCGTCAGCCGCACCGCGACGCCCTTCCACCGCAACAGCTCCGCGAGGGCGTCCTTGACGCGACCCTCGCCGCTTGCCGCCGCGGGAGCGACCGGCTCGTAGCCCGCGGCGTTCTGTAGAAGGCTCCAGCCCTGCCGATGGTCCTCGTCGGTGTAGCCCGCGTCGGCCAGATGGCGACGGACCACCGGGTTGGTTCCCACCGCGTTGAGGAAGACAAGGGCGCGCACGGGCGCAGCTTCGAGCACCTGTCGGCTCATGACGGTCTTGGGCATCGGCTCTCCCCCAGCGCCTCCCCTCGGCGCGATAGGGGTCAATCAACCCATGAACCCCGCCGCCTACGCAACGAGTTCCTGCAATTCCAAGCGAGGGCGACGAAGCGAGAACGCGCGTCACCCTCTTTCGGGCTGGAGTTTCAGATGGGCCCGTGGTCGCGCGGGCGTAAGCCGGAGCCTATTGCCTGCCCCATACCTTGCCCCCGTGCCGGTCGACCCCCAGATTGCGCGCGCGCCGATACCAGCGCGGGGAGGGACGATGCGCCGCTATCTGGAAGCCTGGTCACGATGGCTCCAAAGCCCTGCTGCTCGGTGGGAGACAGGGTTGACGGCGCTCGCGTTGGTTGGGGCCCTGGCCGGCTTCGTGCGCTTCTTGGGCTTTGTCGAAGCCCGTCCCGGGGTCGTCCTGCCCGACCCGGTGCTCGCCCTGTTCGCCCCGCGAAACCTGAGCGGATTGACCTTCGGGATCATCTACCTGTCACTGCTGCTCGCCCTGGTGCTCCTCGCGGCCGAGCCGCGCCGGTTGCTGTTCGGCGCTCAGGCCTACTGCATGCTGCTGCTGGTGCGCGCATTGGCCATGTCGCTCGTACCCCTCGAAGCGCCCCCGGCGACCATCGAGCTGCGAGACCCCCTGGTCGCGAGCGCCTCGGCCGCGGTCACCAAGGACCTCTTTTTCTCAGGGCACACCTCAACGATGTTCCTGCTCTTCCTCGTCGTGCCCGGCCGCTGGCCGAAAGCCTGGATGCTCGCGGGCACCCTCGCCGTGGCGACCTTCGTGCTCCTGCAGCACGTCCACTACACCATCGATGCCTTTGCCGCGCCCTTCTTCGCCTACGGCGCCGTCCGCCTGCTCGAGCTGGCGCGTGCGGCCCTCGGGCTCAGACCAGCCGCGCAGCTCCCCGCGGCAACCGGGACGCGCTCAAGAGGTGTCGAAGAATCACCCTCGCCTCGGCTCGCCCCCCGCTCACCCCGAGCGTAGCCTCTGCGAGGAACGAGGGAGGCGGAAGGGGGCCCGACTTCGCCTGCCCCGACCTGTCGAGGTGTCTCGGGCTGACCGGTTATCACTCGAAGGGTTTTCGACACCTCTTCAGCCCCCTTTCGATGCCTGACGAGGCTCTGCCGTAGGCCGACGAGACAGGTGCGGCCCCGCGGCTGGTGCTTCCAACCCGAGTCTTCGCGGCGGCAGGGCGAGCCACCGGGCCGCCAGCACGGAGGCTGGCGCTCCGGGCCTTGGTATCGCCCGCGCCTACTGCCCGGTTCCTCGACGGGCGAATTGCTATTCGCCCCTGCCAACCTGCGACCTATCGCTTGGGTTCCGGGCGAAGCCCGGGCTGTCGACTCTCGACCGTCGACCGTCGCCCTCGCCGCCTTCGGTCGCCGCCCTCGAACCTCGGCGCCCGCGACAGCAGCACGAAGCCTACCGGCAGAATGATGATCTGACGCAACCGCTGCAGCAGGGTGAGCGCGACCCCGGTCGCCGGGTCGAGGCCGAGGCCGATGAAAACCAGCGCCATCGCCGCGTCCTGCACTCCGAGCTGGCTCGGGATGAAAGCGAAGACCACGCTGACCGCGACCGGCACGGCACAGATGGCCAAAGCGGCGAGCGCGCCCTCGTGTACGCCGAGCAGGGCAAGGCCTATCCAGACCTCAGCGGAGATGAGCACGCGCGAGGCGAGCTGAAAGCCCAGGGCCGCGAGGACGCGCTTGGGCTGTTTGCGCCAGACGGTGCGCACCGTCGCGTCCATCTCCTCGGCCCGGGCGATCTTGCTCTCGGCGGACTTGATGCCGAGGCTCGCGACCAGGCGCATCACCGGCCCGGCGAGCCCCTTCTTGAAGGTGACGAGCACCAGCGCGAGCGCGAGGGCGACGGCCGCGCCGATGACCAAGCCCGTCTCCGACTCGAGCGAGCGCGGCAGCGCCAGGCCGAGGATTGCCGAAGCGGCGGCCACCAGCACGAAGAGCGCGTCGGCGACGATGAGCAGGACCCGGTCGAGGATGAGCACCGGGGTCCCGGCCCTGCGCCTGCTCGGCGGCAGCCACAGCAGCCGGCTCGGCTCTCCGCCCACGCCCATCAGCGGGAGGACGTCGTTGAGCGAGGTGGCAGCCAGGCGGCTAGAGACCGTCGCACCGAAGCCCGGCCGGTCGTCGCGGTGCAGCAGGGCCCACCACCCAAAGGCGCGCACTCCCATCCCGAGGACGAAGATGGCCGGCAGCAGGAAGAAGCCGGGCCCGACCTTGACCATCTCCAGCGCGAGGCGCTTCGGGCCGAAGTCGTAGATCAGCCAGGCAAGCAGCGCCATTCCCGCCATCAGCGACAGGGAACGCCAGGGGGCTCTGCTCACCCACCGCATGCTGAGGCCAAGCCGGGGCAGGCTCGTGTTGATTTCGGACCCGCTCTCCTCGCGATTGCTCGGCATCGGGCTGAACCAGCGATACCTGCAAGCTAGCGACGAAGAACCCGACAGGAAGGGGCGCTGGGGGCAGGCCCGAGCAGCGGGCGGAGAAGGGCTTGGCCGCCAGCTCGGGGGTTTCGGGCAAAGCCGTGGGCTGTACCGGAGGGCCGGCCTTCGTGCCGGCCGCCACGAGCCCTCGAATCGGCCGCGCCTCAGCTCGATTCCGAGACGGGCGCATTGCCATGCGCCCCTACCAACCTGGGACCGATCGCTTGGAGTCTTTCCGGAGTGGCGGCCTTCGTGCCGGCCGCCACGAGCCCTCGAATCGGCCGCGCCTCAGCTCGATTCCGGGACGGGCGCATTGCCATGCGCCCGACCAACCCGCGACCGATCGCGTGGCTCCCGGGCGAAGTTTTGAGCCGTCGACTCCCAACTCAAAACTCAGAACTCACAACTCCCCCAACTACACCTCCATCACTTCCTTTTCCTTCTTCGCCACGAGCTCGTCGATCGACTGGATCCCCGCGTCGGTCTCCTTCTGCACCCGCTCGAGCGCCTTCTTCAGCTCGTCTTCGGTGATCTCGCCGTCCTTCTGGTACTCCTTGAGCATGTCGTTGGCGTCGCGCCGCACGTTGCGCACCGCCACCTTGTGCTCCTCGCCCTTCACCTTGACCTGCTTGACGATGTCGCGGCGCCGCTCCTCGGTGAGCTGCGGGATGGGCAGGCGGATGATCTCGCCGTCGCTGACCGGGTTGATGCCGATGTTCGCCTCGCGAAGGGCGCGGTCGATCGCCGGGACCATCTTCCGGTCCCAGGGCCGCACGACGATGAGGCGCGGATCGGCCACGGTCATGTTCGCCACCCCGCTCAAGGGGGTCGGGCTGCCGTAGTAGTCGACCCGAATCCCGTCGAGAATCGACAGGTTCGCGCGCCCGGTGCGGATGCGGCTGAACTCCTTGCGCAGGGCGTCGAGCGTGGAGTCGATGCGGCTCTTCAGGTCACTGTTGACGTCGTCGACGATTGCCATGGCGTTACTCCCTCCCGGCGATGATGGTCTCGAGATTGCCGACCACCGTGCCGATGTCTTCTCCGAGTACAGCGCGACGGATGTTGCCGGACCTCGTCATGTCGAAAACGAGGATGGGCAGGTCGTTGTCCTTGCAAAGCGAGATGGCGGTCGCGTCCATGACTTTGAGCTCCTTTGACAGGACGTCGAGGTAGCTCAACTGCCGGAAGCGCTGCGCGGCCGGCTCCTTCTTGGGATCGGCGGTGTAGACCCCGTCGACCTTGGTCGCCTTCATGATGACGTCGGCGTGGACCTCCATCGCCCGGAGGCTGGCGGCGGTGTCGGTCGTGAAGTACGGGTTGCCGGTGCCGGCGCCGAAGATGACGATTCGGCCCTTTTCCAGATGGCGTACCGCGCGCCGGCGGATGTAGGGCTCGGCGACCTCGCGCATCTCGATGGCGGTCTGCACCCGCGTGTCGGCCCCCTGGCGCTCGAGCGCCGACTGCAGCGCCAGCGAGTTGATGCAGGTGGCCAGCATGCCCATGTAGTCGCCGGTGGCGCGCTCGATTCCCTGAACCGATCCGGAGACGCCGCGAAAGATGTTGCCAGCGCCGATGACGACGGCCACCTGCACGCCGAGATCGGCGATCTCCTTGATCTGGACGGCCAGCGAGCCGAGCGTCTCGGGATCGATCCCGTAACTGCCCGGGCCCATCAGGGCCTCACCGGAGAGCTTCAGGAGGATGCGCTTGTACTTCGGTATGGGGCGCAAATCCGCGTCGGACATGCGCGGGTGATACCTTCGCTCGCTGGCCGCGTCAAGGCTGCGCGCCGCTCTTCTGGCCGGCCTCGATCGGCGCCGCAACGCCCGGTTCGCTGGCCGTTGCCGCCGGCCTCAAACCGCTCGTCTCGGCCTCGTCCTCAGGGCGAGGCTTCTCGAGCCGCCCCTTCAGCGCGTCGGCGAAGGCGAGCACGCCCTTCACGTAGGCGTCCTCGTGGTTGTAGCCCCAGACCGCCTTCTCGCGGCTCTTCGCCCAGCCGTGCTCCTTGAGATAGAGGCCGATCGAGGCAATGGAGTCGTCGAAGGTGAAGAGGTCGATCTTGCCGTCGCCGTCGCCGTCCTCGGCCCAGCGCAGGCTGGCGGGCATGAACTGCGGGAAGCCCAGCGCACCGGCCCACGACCCCTTGACCGCGAGCGGGTCGATGCCCCGCGCCTTGCAGACGCGCAGCAGGACTACGAGATTGGCCCGAGCGCGCTGACGGATGCGCTCGACACGCGCCGGCTGGCTCTTCAGGTCGAGCAGCCTCTTCTCCTCCGGGTCGCTGAGCGCGACCGCGTTCGCCTCGTCGATGAAGAAGGCCTGGGAGACGAAGCTGTTGAAGGCCACGAAGTCGCCCGTGATGGTGCCCAGGCGCGACTCCCACATCAAGATGCTGACGATGACCTCCTTGTCGACGCCGTGGCGCTTCTCGGCGCGCTCGAGGCTCTCGCGGCGCTCGGCCACGAACTGTTCTCCCGCAACGAGCCGCTCCTCCTTCAGAAAGACCTTGAGCAGATCGACGTGGCCGCGCCGCTGCCGCTGCAGCATCGAGGGGGCGACGATGGAGATGGTCCGCTCGGCGTAGACGAGATCGGCTCGCGGGTCGTCGAGGATGGCCTCGGCCTCCTCGCGCGTGAGCGCTGCCTGCCAGTTGAGGTTGGGCCTGGCCGTCAGGTCGCGGAGGAGCTGCTCGCGAAGGGCGCTGCCCTTGGGCAGCTTCGCCGACAGGCGCCAGGTCGCCGGCACCCTCGGGTCGTACGGGGCGAGGGTGGCGGCCGGGGGCTCGACAGAAGCGGGCGCGCCGGTGTCGGCCGCGGGCGCCTGCGCTGCGGCCTGGCGAACCGGGGCAAAAAGCAGCGCAAGCACGGCGGCGAAGAGAGGGACAGAGGCGCCGGGAGGGGCGGTGCATTTCATCGGGTCAAGTTCTCCAGCCGCAGAGGGGAAGCTCGTACTGTAGCGCCCGCTCCCGGTCGCCCTGACTTTTTTGCTGCTTGCCTGCTTGCTGCGGGTGTATCGTCCCCGGCACCTATCAAGCTACCGCCAGCCTGAATAGCTGCTTTGAGGAGGGAAACAAAGCCATGGCCAAGACCGCCGAAACCAAGAAGCCCGCGGCCAAGCGAAAGCCGAACCCCGCTTTCATGAAGCCGATGCAGCCCGATGCCGTGCTCGCCAAGGTGGTTGGCGAGGAGCCTGTGCCCCGCACCGAGATCACCAAGAGGCTGTGGGACTACATCCACAAGCACAACCTGCAGGATCCCCAGAAGAAGACGATGATCAATGCCGACGCGAACCTGCAGGAGGTCTTCGAGGGCAAGAAGCAGGTGACGATGTTCGAGATGACCAAGTTCGTGAGCAAGCACATGTCCGAGGCCTAGGTCCGCTCGAGGACACGAGAGGTTTGAAATCGCCGGCCTTCGCGCCGGCGATTTTCTTTTCCCCTCTCCGAGAGCTGCAGCGAAGAAGGATCTCTCGAGGGAGCCTCAGCCGGCGCGTGCCCGCTGCCAGTCCTCGCGCAAGAGCGACATCACCACCTCGGCCCAGTAGCGCCCTTCGACGAAGGCGTGATCGCGCAGGAGCCCCTCTCGCCTGAAACCGACCCGCTCGTAGGCGCGGATGGCGCGCTCGTTGTGCTCGATGACGTGCAGCCAGACCTTGTTCAGGTTGAGGGTGTCGAACGCGTAGCCGACCATCAGCCGCGTCGCCTCGCTCCCGTACCCCTTGCCCCACTGCGTCTTGTCGCCGATGAAGATGCCGAACGAGGCGTGGCGGTTCTTCGTGTCAAGCGCGCTCAGGCCGGTCACTCCGATGAGCGCGTCGTCGCGCCGGGCGATGCCGAGGTTCACGTCGTTTTCGCTCTGGGCGATCTGCTCGAGGTAGCGCTCCTCGCCTGCCCGGTTGATCGGCCGGTGGACGAGCAGAGTCCGCGTGACCTCGCGGTCGTTGAGCCACGCTGCGAGCTGGGCAGCGTCCTCCTGCTCGAGCGGACGCAAGTAGATGCTCTCGCCGACAAGGAATGCGTTCTTCATCGTGTCTCCACGGCTCGGATTCGGCGCCGCTTCGCGTGGCCTCTCCGGTCGACCGTCTGTGCGGGAGTTGGCGCCGCGGGCACCGGCAGAGGCGCGCGATTTGTTAAGAAGGACGATAGGCCATGAACTATTCGACCCGCTACGTCCGCTACTTTCCCCGCGAGCCCTCTCCGTGGCTTCTGGTCGTCGGAGAAGCGCCCGGCCCCCGGGGCGCCGACAGGACGGGCTATCCGTTCTGGGGCGACGACTCGGGCCTCGAGATCTACGGCCTGATCGCGAGCCTGGGGCTGCTGAGCGAGCCGTTCACTCCCTGGAAGCGGCGCGCCGATCTCACCGGAACCCGGCCGCCACTCGGGCGCTATTGCATCACCAACGCCTGCCCGCGCATGCCCCTGGCCGAAGCGGGCGGCTTTACCGCTCCCGAGCCCGCGCGCCTGAAGTCGGAGGCGGGCCGAATCGCCGAGGAGATCCTCGAGCTGAAGCCCCGCGTCGTGCTCGCCTGCGGTCGCGCCGCGGTCTTCACGCTCGCGTGCGCCGCGCAAGAGCTCGGCGGGCCGGTTCCAGGACCGCTCGACGGCGTGAGCTTCTCCGGGCTTCGCGTCTTCGAGGCGATGCGCGCGCTGCTCGACGGTGAGCCCTGGCGCGTCGGCAGCGCCGCCGCCTTCGTCACCGCCCACCCCGCACGCGGCAACTGGCGGCGAGGCATGGCCGCGGGCGAGCTGCACGCGCAGGTCGTCGCGCGGCTGCGCGAGAGGCTCGAGCCCAAGCAGACGGTCCGCGCCTGAACGAGGCCAGGCCAGCGCACCTCGGCCGGCGCGCGCATCCTCGAGCTCCTACAAGTCTCTCGGCTCGCCACCTGCTCATCCCGAGCTTTGCACCGGGCCCTTGCCCGGCTGTGATCCATGAACGAACAGCGGACTGGGCGCTGATCGCGCGCAAGCAAGTGAAAGTCCCCTCTCCCGCGCGCCTGCGCGAGAAGAGGGGATTTAGGGGAGAGGGAAGGTTGGTCGCAACCGGTCGATGAGAGGCCTCCTATCGACTCGACGCTTGTGCTCAACCTCGAGGAGCATCGGGGGCGGTTGGTTAGGAGCGTAGCCCGAGCTTGCGACGGCGGAGTCGAGGAGCCCTTCGACTCCGCTCCCGCCGCACGCGCGTCGGGAGCTACGCTTCCGGGTGGGCGGAAATCGAAGAAGGATTTCTCGACGGAGCGAACTCAGCGCCAGCGCGCGCCGTCGCCGAGAACCTCGAGGCTCAGCTCCACGTGCGGGCGATCGCGTACGCCAGGAACCCGGCGCACGTCGCGAAGGCCGCACCGGTCTTCACGGTGCCCGTGTCGCGATCGAACGCCTCGCAAGCCAGCCCGGCGTCGAGCGGCGCCTCGAGCAGGACGGCCTTCGCTTCGTCGATCCGACCGCACAGCAGGTTGTTGAAGAGCCCCATCACGAACGGATGCTCCGAGTGCGGGCACCCCACCCCAGGGAAGCGGCAGTCCCGGTACGAGTACGGGTTGTGCTCCGAGTGGATCCAGCGGACGGTGTTCTTGAAGACCTCGTCATCGGGCGCGCAGAGCTTGTAGTACTCGAGAAGCTGCAGGCTGCCCGGCGGCTCGTCATAGACGCCAGGCTCTCCCTTCTCGCATTCGATGTCGGCTCCCCACGCGAACATCGGACCGAACGGCCCTTCGACGACCAGATGCTTGCGGATCGCCGCGCGCACCTTCTCGGCCATGTCGCCCCAAGCCTTGACGTCCTCCGCCCAGGCTTCCGAACTGGTGCCGTCGAGGAAGCCGCGGTCGCTCCACGACTGCAAGATGTCGAAGCTCAGGGCGACGAGCGCGTTGTCGTAGGTGATGTAGGGCCACTGCGCGGGATCGTCGGACGGATAGAGATAGGTCTCGAAGAGCCATTCGCCGACGTTCTTGCGCGCGAACAGCAGGCTCGCGACACGGCGCAGCCCGCTCTGGACCGCAGGCTCACGCACCAGGGTCTCGTCGCCCGTCTGCCGCGTGTAGTGATCGAGCGCGACGACGTAGGCGCACAACTCGTCGAGCTCGAAGCCCGGGTAGAGCACCCCGCCGTCCACGTAGAGGGCGTGGATACCGGCATTTCTCAGGTAGCGCCCGAAGGCCTCCTCGAGCATCTGGCGCGCGACGGCGGGCTCGGCCAGGACCACCGCGGGCAGGCTCCAGAGCAGCGCGTCGCGGGCCCAGAACGCGGCGCTGACATAGTAGAGAGGGCTGCGCGAGGTGATGAGCGCCAGCTCCTCGGTGTCGATGCAGCGCCCGAGCGCGAAGAAGTAGTTGAAGAAGAGGTTGCGGTTGCAGACCCGCTCCATCTTCTCCCTCTCCTCTCCCTGCAGGCGCGGCAGGGAGACCGCACGCCTCTCGAGCCACGCGAGGGTCGCGTCGAGCAGCTTCTGCCAACCCTGTCGCGCGAGATCGATGGCGCAGGTGCGCGCGCCGTCGCCCTCGCGGTTGACGCCGAAATAGAGCGCGAGCTCTGCCCAGCCTCCGGGCGGCACCTCGACCTCCTTGGAGAACTCGTAGGCGATGGGCTGCCCGGCGACGGTCGCGAAGTCCTTGGGGTCATAGCCCCCGGCGCCCGGAGCATCGGCCGGCCGCCAATCGCAGACGTCGAGCGGCGCGCTCGGCATCATCGCCCACCCGAGGATGGCTGGGCCCGGTCTCACCTCGAAGACCGGGCCGGCGGTCCAGCGATCGAGGTGGGCGCGGTGCGTGCCGAAGACCCGGCCCGACGAGAAGACCGTCTGCAGCGTGTCGCCCCACTGGCCCTTCAACCCCAGGCCGATCTTCACCGGCTTGTCGGCCGCGTCGGGGTTGTGCGCGCGCAGCAGGTAGACGAAGCCCTTCTCGCCCACGGGCGCGAAGATGGCGCCCTCGAGGTGCACCTGCTCGCCGGGCTTGCCCCAGAGGAAGCGCGGCACGAAGTGGCTCAGCCGCTGCCAGCTCAGCCCGCCCGAGAGCGACTTCTGCTCGCCGTCGACGCGCAGCAGCGGCGCGAGCAGCGCCTCTTCGGACGGCGTCTTGCCCGCGCGCGCGGCGCCGCAAACCTCGAGCAGCGAGGCGAGCCCCATGTGCAACGCGCCGACGCGCTCGATGGCCGCGTCCGCCAGGCGCACGGTCGGAATGCTCACGTACTCGTTGCCCGTCGGCAGGTGGCCGCTCTCGCCGCTGAGCTCCTCGGGAGTCGTCAGAATCCGGCCCTCGATGACCTTTGCCATGGATGTGACCTCGTGTTCTTTCAGGAGCGGCGCCGGACGCCCCGCCCGCCTGCCGGGCTCCACGCTGCGGGCTTACGCTCGTGCGGGCGAGCCCCGTGCGTCAAGCGACTTGTGGCTCGTCTTCCTGCAGCACGGTGCGCCGCTTGCCCCAGCGCCGCTCGGCGTCGGCGTAGACCTGGGGCAGCTCGCGCCGGTAGAGGTCGAGGTTGTAGGCGCGCTGCGGGCCCCGCTCACCCCGCCACGCGCGCAGCCTGGCGAGGTCGAGGGTGGCGACCACCACCTGCTCGCGCTCGACCTCCGGCGAGAGCGCCACGACGCCGTCCCTGCCTTCGGTCAGCTCGAGCGGCGCGAAGATCGCCGCGTGCTGCGTCGCCGGCAGCCCCAGGAAGCGGCCGACCACCGGGCTCATCGCGCCGTAGACCCCGGACTCCTGGACCCGCGGCCAGAGCCCGCGGTGCGCTTTCCAGAAGTTGTACGGCTGGGCGTCGCAGACGCCGAGGAGCACCAGCTCGGCACCGAGCGACGAGGCCGCCCGGAAGGTCTCGAAGTAGGTCGAGTCCATGCAGATGGGGATGGCTACCCGGCACCACGGCGTGTCGAAGACCTCGAGCCGGCTGCCCCGGCTCAGCCCGAGGTTCGCTTCGACCGGAAGCAGGTGCAGCTTCTCGTGGCTGCCGGCGCGCCTGCCCTCGGCGTCATAGAGAAAGGAGCGGTTGCAGACCCGGCCATCGGGTCCCGGGAGGTTGACGCTGCCGGTGTAGACCCAGATCCCGAAGTCCCGCGCCAGCGTCGAGAAGGTGGTCTCGAAGACCCGGCGCACCGCGGGCGCGACGAAACGCAGCACAGCGATTGGCTCGGGGCCCGAGGCCGGCGCCTCGCCGCCCTTGCCGGGATCGGGAAGGCCGCCGGTGAGCATCCTTCCGATCCCGGGGACCAGGCCGAGGAGCTCGGTCCCCAGCTCCTCGGGAAAGACCGCCACCTGCGCCCCTTGCTCGACCGCTCGGGACAGGAGCCGGTGCACCTGGGCCACGAACGCGCGCGGCGTCTTCGTCAGCTCGAATTCGACCTGCATCGCGGCCACGCGCACCGTCTGCGGCGAGGCGGCGAGCGCCGCAGGCGAGCAGCTCTCTCCGCGGCGCGTCCTCAGCGAGGCGAGGAGCTTCTCGAGCGCGCCCTGCCGCGTCGCGAAGTCGAGCCACGCTCCGAGAGCCTTCTCCTGGATCCGCCCGATGAGGCTCACGCGCACCCCCGTTCGCCGAACGAAGCGGCCCGGTCCGACTCGTCGGTCTCCGGCTCGTAGAGGCCGGGAAAGATCTCGCGATAGAAGTCTGGATTCTGCTGCTCCCAGATCGAGTAGCTGTCGACCACGCTCTGGAGCACGTCGAAGTCCAACTCGGCGGTGACCAGGCCCGGCTCGCTCGAGCCCGCGGTCCCGATTCCGGCCGCCCACTCGGTCACGGGCAACGCCGCCGTGTCGATGCCAGCCTGGGCGAGGATGCCGCTGCCGGTGGCGACCGCCTCGCACGGCCCAAGGATGGCGCTGCGCCCCGCGAATTCAGCCTCGCCCCAGCGGCCGACGGCGCAGGCCTCGATGGCGAAGACCTGATTCTGCTGCGCCTGCTGCCACATCGCGGCGACCTGACGCCAAGGCTCGTAGGGCGCGGGCATGGCGACCGAGGCGACGAGCAGCGAGGCGCCCTTCAACATCAGGATGCGGCCGACCTCCGGATACCAGGCGTCCAGGCCGACGAGCATCCCCAGCCGCAGCCCGCGCGGCGCGGGCGGCGGGAGCGCGAAGGCCTTGGCGACCCGGCCGGCGAGCTGTCCACGCGCGCTCTCTTCCGGCGAAACGTGAGTCTGGTCCTGCTCGCCGATGATCGAGCCGTCGGGCGCAATCGCCATCGTCTGCCGGAAGTAGGGCCGGGGCTCGCCGCGGCCGCTCTGGCCCGGCACCGCGTAGCCCTCGACCGCGCCGGGAACGAGGATGATGCCGTGCTCGCGCGCCAACACGCCTGTCGCGGCCTTGAGCGCCTCGAGCCCCTCGGCCTCGAGTGGTGTCGCCAGCGGCAAGGAAGGGAACGCGACCAGGCCGCACCCTGCGGACGCGGCGCGCTCGACCCCTGGCCGAAACAGGCGCGTCCAGTCGACCGCTCGCCCCTCGAGGTCGCTCTGCCAGGGCAACTGAACCGCTCCAACCCTCAGTGAGCGCGAAGTCGTGCACCCGCCCGTTCCCGCGGTCATCCCTCGCTCCTTCCTCCAGCCTTCGCCGGGGCGATTGTCGCGTCGGCCGCACTGCCTGTCATCCCCGGCCTGCTCCTCTCACTCCCGCCTCGGGCCCGCACCGGTCGCAACCACCTTCGACCGGCCGGCGACGGCTTGCTACACGACCGCATGGGCATGCGGCCGAGCCGCGGACACCTGCTCTCAACCGCGGCACGGCGAAAACCTCACCGATGGCTACCGTGAACTCCGGCATGGGGAGCTCTGGTGAGCTTCGTGGGAGGGGAGATGAAACTGATGAGGATGAAGAAACGTCACGAATTCCTCGAGCGCCGCATCGAGAAGACCCCAGTGACTCCGTGGGTCGTCGCCGCGGCGCTGAGCATCCCGCTGTCACTGACGCTGTTTGCGCGCGGCAAGAAGCTGGGCGGCCTCCTCGTCGGCCTGTGGACGCCGACGCTGCTCAACGCGTCGATCTACAACCGGCTCCTGAAGACCGGGGCCTGATCCGAACGGCTCGCGCGAGGCTGCGCCTGTAATGGGGCGCGGCCTCGCGTTGCTGTCACTCTTGGCGCCTCGCGTTTGCAGCCTGTCGCGCCCGGCGTTACCCGGCCCTCTCGGCCCACGACCCTCCGTTGACGCCCTCGCCCGCGTCTTTCTGAACGCTCCGCGAATCAAGTTGGAATCGCCGCGCCGCTCCCCCGCATCCCAGACGATCGTGACTACGGCGCGGCGGCGAGGTCTGCCTTGGTCGTGCCTGCGCCGCGCGGTCTCACGCCGCCGCTCGCCGCTGATGCCCGAGCCGCCGTGCCGCGCGCGCCCGAGGCCGGAATTGAGGTATGGGCCGACGGCGCGGAGGCGAGAGCGGGCGAACCGACACGGCTCGAGGCCGCCCGCTGGCGAGGCGGTCCGGCACGAACGAATGGCGTGCCGGCCCTTCGGTTGCAGCCGCTGCCCGGAGCGACGAGGTTCCGTGCTAGCTTCCGCCCGCATTTTTCGCCAGGGCGTAAATCCCCGGAGGTCCAGACATGGCGCACGGTTACAAGGTGGCGATCCTCGGCGCGACCGGAACGGTCGGCCGCGAGCTCATCAACCTCCTCGAGGAGCGCGACTTCCCCATCGAGAGCCTGACGCTGCTCGCGAGCCCGAAGAGCGAAGGGATGAAGCTCGAGTTTCGCGGCGAGGAGCTCACCGTGCGCGCGGTCGCTCCCGAGCACTTCGAGGGCGTCCAGCTCGCCCTCCTTTCGGCCGGCGCCGCCGCGAGCCTCCAGTGGGCGCCGGTCGCCGCCGCGAAGGGCGCCATCGTCATCGACAACTCCAGCGCCTTCCGCATGGAGGACGACGTCCCGCTCATCGTCCCCGAGGTGAACCCCAAGGCGGTCTCGATGGCGAAGAACCGCGGCGTCATCGCCAACCCCAACTGCTCGACCATCCAGATGGTCGTCGTGCTCAAGCCGCTGCACGACGCCGCGAAGCTCCGGCGCGTCGTCGTCTCGACCTACCAGTCGGTCTCGGGCAAGGGCCAGAAGGGCATCGAGGAGCTCGAGAAGCAGGTCTCCGACCTGATGAACGCCCGCGAGACGGAAGCCAAGGCCTTCCCGCACCGCATCGCCTTCAACGTGCTGCCGCACATCGATGCCTTCCTCGACAACGGCTACACGAAGGAAGAGATGAAGATGGTGGACGAGACCCGGAAGATCCTGGGCGACCCGTCCCTCGCGGTGTCCGCCACCTGCGTGCGCGTGCCGGTCTTCCTGGGCCACTCGGAGGCGATCAACGCGACCTTCGAGAAGAAGCTGACCGCGCAGCAGGCGCGCGAGCTGCTCAAGGAGGCGCCCGGGGTCAAGGTGCTCGACGACCCGGCGACCAACGTCTACCCGATGCCGATGCTCGCGGTCGGCGACGACGCGACGCACGTCGGGCGCATCCGCGAGGACCTCAGCCAGCCGAACGGGCTCGAGCTGTTCGTCTGCGCCGACAACCTGCGCAAGGGCGCGGCCGCCAACGCGGTGCAGATCGCCGAGCTGCTCGTCGAAAAGCGACTCGTCCAGAGGTCTTGAAGCACGATGGTCGCAACAGTCTGAGTCGGGTTTCCCGGTCGAGACCGCTCGCTTTGATCCCCTCCGGAGGGCCGGCCTTTCTGGCGGCCGACGGGACCCCCTAATCACCCGCATCTCCCCGACTCCTCGACGGGCGCATTGCCATGCGCCCTACCAACCTGCGACCGCTCGTTTTGATCCCCTCCGCAGGGCCGGCCTTTGTGTCGGCCGCCGGGACCCTCTAATCGCCCGCATCTACCCGACTCCTCGACGGGCGCATTGCCATGCGCCTCTACCAACCTTCGACCGCTCGTTTAGATCCCTTCCGGAGGGCCGGGCGTCCCTCGCAAGCCCTTACGATCACTCGACTTCACTCGCGCGCGCCCAGCCGGGCGGGCGTCTGGCTCATGGAGGGCCGGTCTGGGGCGGAAAACCGCTGACAAAATGACAGACGCATCATCGCCATGCTGCCAATCTGGCCCGCACCAACCCTTTTTGCCTTGCGCCCAAACCCCTGCTATTCAACGGCTTCCGGCTGATCGAGGTCGTTGGCGCGGGGTTTGCGTATGACCGACGCCTACGCAACGAGGCGGTGTCTGATGAACATGAGAAGTGGGTTGCTCGCGGCGATTGCCCTGGCGGTGTTGGTCCCGCAAACGGCGTCGGCGCAGACAAGCACGATCACCCTCGCCTTCGTCGAGGGCGAGAAGACGGGGTTCAACCAGGCGGACTGCAAGGCGAAGAAGACCAAGTCGGTTCGCTACGAGTGCAACTATCCCGGCACCGAGTTCATGGTCTTCCTCAGCTCCGGAAGCTGCCCTGACGAGCCGCCCGACGGCGCGGTCATGGTCCGCAACAAGGTGACCGTAGGCGCCGACGGCGTGGCGGGCGTTGCGGAGATCAAGGCGGAGGACGTCAACGAAGATTGCCCTGACGACACGACCTCGACGATTCGCCTCTGCGCGGTCGCGGGGTTCAAGTCGACCAACGTCTACGGCGGATCGACTACCTGGCAGGTCTACGACCGGTCCGAGCTGACCCTGACCTACGACAGCGAGCCGCCCTCGGCACCGAAGCTCGCCGAGACGGTCGGCGGCGAGAACAGCATCCATCTGACCTGGGAGGGCGGCTCGGACGTCGATCAGTGGATCGCCTGCTACGAGAAGATCGGCGAGGCGCCTTCCGCGGTCGAGGACGCCTGCGGAGCCGGCCGCGAGACCTCGGCACTCGAGGAAGACCCGGGCCGCGACTATCGCGGCGCCTCCGACGGCGGGGGCGAGGACGACGCGGGAGTCGAGGAGACCGGGGAGTCCGAGGACGCCGGTGTCGCCGAGGACGCCGGCGAAACTGGAGATGCTGGCGAAACCGCCGACGCGGGCGGCGAGTCCGGCTCTGGCACCCTCTCGCCCGCCGAGCAGCTCGCCACCTGCGCCCTCCAGTTTCGCTTCGCGGACGGCAGCGCCAGGAAGGGCGCCATCACCAAGCTGGTCAACAACCAGAAGTACGGGGTCAAGCTCTTCGCCATGGACGCGGCGGGCAACCTGAGCCCGCCGAGCGCCGCGCTGACCGCGACCCCGCAACAGGTCTACGACTTCTACGAGCGCTATCGCTGCCAGGGCGGCGCCGAGGAGGGCGGCTTCGGCTGCTCGGCGGGCGCCGGCATGACGCTTCTCCCGCTGGCAGGGCTGGCCGTCCTGGGGCTGTTGCGCCGCAGGGACACGAGGAGTGCGGAATGAAGCGCATGGTCACCCTGGCGCTGGTCCTGCTCGCGCCTTCGCTGGCGCTCGGGCAGGAGGAGATCCTCCCGAGCCAGGAGTCGCTGCGCGCCGGACCGGTCGGCGCGTCGAGCCGCGACTGGACGCTCGAGTTCAACGGCGGCCGCTTCCGGCCGCGCATCGACGAGGAGCCCGGCCTCACCGGCTCGCCCTACAACGACATCTTCGGCAAGAAGAGCATGTGGCTGTTCGAGGGCGAGCTCGACTACAAGCTCTTCGACCTGCTCGGCCCGTTCTCGCTCGGCCTGGCCGGCGGCTACGGCGTGGTCTGGGGCCGCGGCATCGCCTCCTCGGACGGCCAGCCGGCGCCGGACACCACCACGTTGAGCACCGTGCCCCTGCGCCTGCTCGCGGTTTACCGCTTCCAGTGGTTCAACGAGGCCTTCGGCATCCCCCTCGTCCCCTTCGTCAAGGCGGGCTTGGCCCACACCATCTGGTGGATCACCAACGGCACCGGCGGGGTCGCCGGGTTTGGCGAAGGCAAGGCTCTGGGCGGCAAGTGGGGCTACCAGCTCTCCGGCGGTCTCGCCTTCGAGCTGAACATCCTCGACCGCGAAGCGGCCCGGGACTTCGACCAGCAGTGGGGCGTCAACTCGGTGCTCCTGCAGGTCCAGTACGCCCGCCTCACCGCCGACAACTTCGGCGGCGCGGGCATCGATCTGTCCGACGACGCCTGGCTCTTCGGCCTCGCCTTCGAGTTCTAGCGACCGTCGAGAGTCGACCCGGAACCCAAGCGATCGATCGCAGGTTGGTAGGGGCGCGATAGGGATGCTCCCGTCGAGGAATCGTACAGCCGGGCTTTCAATGTTCCCCGCCACTCCTGCCACGGGCGAGACGGCAACCGAATAAGCCCCCTCACTCGAAGCCCAGGCCCAAGACCTCCAGGGTGGCGGAGCGCGGTACATCGCACCGACTGGGGCGCCGCCTCGCCACGGCGGGGTGGGCGGCAGTCGCGAGGGGACGGCGTATGAAGTGCGACCGAACGAAGGCAGGGCCGCTCACCGAGATTGAAGATCCGCGGGGACGCGCCGCTGAGCTGGAGCACGCCAACGCCGAGCTGACCCGAAGGCTCGAACGCGCCAGGGGCTACTCCGAGGCGCTCCTCGATGCCGCCCCTCTGGCCATCACCGTCTGCGACCTCGAAGGAGTCATCGTCGACGCCAACAAGGCCGCGCTCGCCGCCAGCGCGCTCGGCTCGCGCGAGGCCATCGTCGGGCGCACCCTCTTCAGCCTGGTGCCCGCGAGCGATCGCTCCGTCGCCCGCCAGCTCTTTGCCCAGATGCTCAACTCGTCGTCCGGCTCGGCCGTCGACTCCGAGCCCGTCGCCGCGTCTCACCTGGCGTCGCGCGTCGGGCTGACCGCGCAGATGCTCTGCGATCGCGCCGGCAAGCCGTTCTCGATGCTGGTGACCAGCCTCGATGGGGCCGGCAGGAAGGGGCTCGCCGACGCGGAGAAGCTGCGCATCGAGGCGCTTCGCGCGCTCAACTCGCTGGCCATCGATCTGTCGGCGGTCCCCCTGGGCGCCGACATCTTCGAGGTGGTGACAGAGAAGACGCTCGAGACCTGCGGCGCGACCGCCGTGGCCGCCCTCGCCTACGACGCCACACGCCACGAGCTTGCGTTGCGCCACGTCGCGATGGCCAAGAGCGCTCCAAACAAGGGGCGAACGCTGCTCCTCTCCGCGGTCGCGGGTCTGCGGATGCCCGTCTCGGACGACAAGATCGAGCGGATGCTGCGCTACGTGATCAAGGCCCCCGCGAACCTGGTGGAGCTGACCTTCAACGCCCTGCCCGCGCCCATCGCCGAGGCCATCGCCGCCGAGCTCGACCTCGGCGAGCTGCGCGGCCTGGCGCTCCACCACCGCGGCGACCTGTTCGGCGCCCTCGGCCTGCTGATGCCGCGGGGCCGCGGCGTGCTGCCCCCCGAGGCGCTCCACGTGCTCGCCAACATGCTCTCGGTGGCGGTGCGTCGGATGATGGCCGAGGAGGCGCTGCGCGAGTCGAACGAGCGCTTCTCGCTGTTCATGGAGCACCTTCCGAGCTTCGCCTTCATCGAGGACGCCGACCAGCGGCTCGTCTTCGCCAACTCGAAGCTGGCCCAGGTCCTCGGCCGCCGGACCGACGAGCTGCTCGGCCGCAGGCCCGAGGAGATATGGCCTCCGGAGGTCGCGGCTCGCGTCTGCCAGGAGGACGCCCAAGTCCTGCTGCACGGCCGGCCGATAACCGGCGAGGAGATCCGATACGCCGACCGGCTCTACGCGAGCTACAAGTTCCGGCTCGCCCGCGGCGCCCACCCGCCTCTGATCGGCGGCTTCGCCATCGACATCACCGAGAGCAAGCGAGCCGAGGAGGAGCGCCGCAAGCTGGAGTCGCGGGTGCTGCAGACCCAGAAGATCGAGAGCCTCGGAGTGCTCGCCGGCGGCATCGCGCACGACTTCAACAACCTGCTCACCGGAATCCTCGGCAACGCGAGCTTGGCGCTCTCCGAGCTCGACGCGGCCTCGCCGGTGCGCGAGAGCCTGCAGGAGGTGATCGCCTCGGCGCGCTGTGCGGCCGAGCTGACCCGGCAGATGCTCGCCTTCGCGGGCAAGGGCAGCTTGCTGATCGAGCCGATTGGCCTCGGCGAGGCCATCGCGCAGATGGCCCCGCTGCTGGAGATCTCGGTCTCCAAGAAGTCGGTCATCAAGTACGAGCTCGAGCGCGATCTGCCGCGGGTCGAAGCCGACCTCTCCCAGCTTCGCCAGCTCCTGATGGGCCTGGTCACCAACGCTTCCGAGGCGATGGGCGACCAGGCGGGCCTCATCACCCTTTCGACCTCACGCGTCTACTGCCAGCGCGCCTTTCTCGACCAGACCCAGCACGAAGGCGAGCTGCCCGAAGGCACCTACGTCTGCCTGACCGTCAGCGACACCGGCCAGGGGATGAGCGAGGAGATCCTGCCGAAGATCTACGAGCCGTTCTTCACGACCAGATTCTCCGGACGCGGCCTGGGGCTCGCGGCCGCGCTCGGCATCGTGCGCGCCCACCGCGGCGCCATCGACATCGCGAGCCAGCCGGGCCGCGGCACGGTCGTGAAGGTCCTCCTGCCGCCGTGCGGCGGCGCCGCGAGCGCCCCGGCCCCGCCGCCCACCTCCCTTTGCGCCTGGCGCACCTCGGGGACCGTCCTGGTCGCCGACGACGAGGACTTCGTGCGCCTCTCGGCGGTGCGCATCCTCAAGCGCGCAGGCTTGGACGCGGTTACCGCCAATGACGGCCTCGAAGCGGTCGACAAAGTGCGCACGATGCAAAGCGGCCTGCGGCTCGTCCTGCTCGACGCGAGCATGCCAAAGATGGGCGGCGTCGAGGCGCTGCGGGAGATCCGGCGCATCTGCCCCGACCTGCCGGTCGTGCTCTCGAGCGGCTACAGCGAGCAGGAAGTAACCGAAGACCTCGGCTCCGGACAGATCGCCGGGTTCGTGCAGAAGCCCTTCGGCATCGACGACCTGCTCGCCGTCGTGCGCACGGTGCTCGACGCGCGCGAGGCTTGAAGAACCGTCGAGAAACCCTTCTTCGGCTTCTTCCTGCTTGCGCTCACCCTGAGCGTAGCTCCCGAGGCGCAAGCGACGGGAGCGGAGTCGAAGGGCCCCTTGACTTCGGCCCCGCAGGCTCGGCCTGCGCTCGGGGCGAACGGGCTTGGGCGGACCGAGTCCAAGGAGATGTCCCGACATCCATTGAGACCGGAGGAATGGGCGCGCCGAGCCGAAGCCGCGAGGGTTTTCGCGACGCCGCTTCAGCCCGCCTTCTTGACTCCGAGGAGCCCCTCGTGTCCCGCCGGCATGGGACCCCAGCGCCACTCGAGGTAGCGCAGCGCGCGATCCGGCCCGTCCTTGCCACCTTCAGTCCGTACCTCCCGGCTCGAAGCTCTCGCGGGTGAAGTCGGGGGCGAACAGCGCCGCGCCGCCTGCGACGGTGTGCTCGAACGCGGTCTGCATCGCCGCGCGCACGTCGACCTCGGTGGTCAGGGAGGTCACCGCGTCGTGGGCGAAGACGCAGTCGAACTGCCTGCCGAGCCGCAAGGCCTCGCGCATCTGACTGCAAGCGGACTGCTTCCCCGACATCAGCTACGTCGCCTCGCGAAGCGCGACGACGTCTCCGGCAGCGATGCGCTCAAGGTTGCGAGTGATCTTCTCGGCGTCCCAATGCCACCAGGCGATCTGCAGTAGCTCCTCGACGACCTCCGGCGCGAAGCGCATGCGGATCACCCGCGCCGGATTGCCGCCAGCGACGGCGTACGGCGGCACGTCCGAGGCGACAACCGCGCGGGCGGCGACGATGGCGCCGTCGCCGATGCGCACGCCCGGCATGACCAGCGCCTCGTAGCCAAGCCAGACGTCGTTGCCGACGTTGGTGTCGCCCTTGAGCGGCAGGTCCTCCAGGCGCGGCATCACGCGCTCCCAGCCGCTTCCGAAGATCTGGAAGGGATAGGTGGAGACGCCGCTGATCCGGTGGTTGGCGCCGTTCATGATGAAGCGCACGCCGCGAGCGATGGCGCAGAAGCGGCCTATGACCAACCGGTCCCCGAGGAAGGGGTAGTGGTAGAGGACGTTGCGCTCGAAGCCTTCCGGATCCTCGGGGTCGTCGTAGTAGGTATAGTCGCCAATCTCGATGTTCTGCGCGCGAACGACGTTCTTAATGAAGCAAACCTGCGACACGCCGGGAATCGGGTGTACGGCTTTGGGATCGGGACCGGGCATCGGGTTTCCTCCTCGGTGAAAGCGGTCGGGAGAGCGGCAGGCGCGGGCCGCAGAAGCCGGCCTCTCCGGAAGAGCGTTATCCGTTGCGGAGCGACCGGACGAGCTGCGCGGTCTCGAAGCAGTCGGTGCTGGAGCAGTAGTACCTCTCCCCGTCCTTCACCTCGATCTACTGCTTGTCGTTCGCGTCGTGACACTGGTGAGTCTGGCAGTCCCCGTCCATCGACCACTCGGCGCACTCGTCGCCCGCCGTACCGCAACCCTGCGCAGCGACGACAAGCCCGACCGCCATCCGCAAGACAAGAGGGCGCATCGTCTCCTCCCTGGCGTCCGCCAGGATGGCCGACGCGGCGCCATGCCTACACGGTCCGGGCGACGCCGAGCAAACCGTCGGTGCGCGGGCTCCTCGCGGGGGGTGTTTGGGAGGCTTGCGCCAAAGAATCGCCCGATGAGGCGGGCTGAGCGTTGAACGGGTTGGGCGTTTTGTGGACAATCCGCCCGTCTCAATGCTCGAGGGGCGGAGGTCCTGTGAGCCACACCATCGATCCGAATCGCTTCCCACGGGTCGCCGCCTACCTCGATCAGCTCCCGGCCGGCATGGCGTCCTATCCCCAGTGCCAGGTGAAGTCGGCGCTCTTC
>ENA-UOOR01001953-UOOR01001953.1-fermentation-metagenome-genome-assembly--contig:-NODE-1953-length-22339-cov-4.984653_pt1 | contig 22339 bp, 19 predicted proteins | sample MGYA00245780_ERZ724029 | MGnify/ENA primary metagenome ERZ724029 (study PRJEB28704, sample SAMN03018315) | fermentation metagenome | biome: anthropogenic terrestrial biome; feature: soil; material... | reverse complement strand
AATCTTTTGCCCTGGGCTAAATGGTCTTTTACCTGGGAACTTTGGCCGGTTTTCTTATCGACAACAATATACAGGGTGCACGCATCTGCCTGAGTCAGCTTCATACTGCTGTTCACTATTTTTTCAAATAATTTAAAAGGATCCGTTTCTGAGGAAAGGGATTTGCCGATGCTATAGAATTCGTTCAACATTATGTCCAGCATGAAAGCCTCCGCATGAAAATAATAACCCTGTGAAAGCTTAAGAACCTGTAAATGCTTCCGTAATAAGCTTTTACATTTTTATTCGGATACAATATAATGAAATTGTATATTTACAGTATACGACAAATAACTGCGCTTTTCAAACGGATTTGCAGACCGGACAAAGCTGCAAAAGACAAAGAAAGAAAAATACAGCAAAAATTACGGGTGAAGATAATTGATTTGCTTTAACTGCGGAATGAAAGTAAATAGTCAAAATGATAAGGAATGCCGGTTTTGCGCAGTCACATTCTCAGATTGGTGTCCCGGGTGCGGTTTTCCAAACCCTCCGGCAGCCAAATTTTGCTTTAATTGCGGAAGCAGGCTGGCTAACCCCGACCAATTCAGTTCAGTCGAAAACTTCGGCATACTGGCTGAGAGCAGAAAAAATGTCGCGGTCATGTTTGCTGATATTTCAGGATTTACAGCCCTATCCGAGCAGCTTGATCCCGAAGAAGTGCGTGAAATTATCAACGAATGCTTCAATTACATCACCAGTCCGGTATACGAGCTGGAAGGGATGATCGATAAATATATCGGCGATTGCATCATGATTCTCTTCGGCGCCCGGTATACGCATATCGATGACGCAAAAAGAGCGGTTACCTGCGCCCTAAAAATGATGGATCTGATATCGGAATTTTCCAAGAACTTTCTCTTTGCAAGAGGCATTACGCTGAACCTTTCCATAGGCATCAATTATGGTCTGGTAGTAACCGGGGGCGTCGGCAATTATTTTGACCGGGACTACACGGTGATGGGGGATATCGTAAACACCGCCCAAAGGCTGCAAATGAGCGCCGGCGAAGGGGTTATTCTAGCCTCGGAATCAGTCTTTACAGAAACCAGGGACCAGTTTGAATATGCCGATCCCATTGAAGTAAAGGTGAAAAACAAAGTGAACCCTATCAGATGCTACCAGCCCCTAAAGATTAATTCCAATTATTTTTATGACCAGGAATTGGCCTTTATCGAAAGGCAGAAGGAAATCGGCGTTCTCAATTCAATTTTCAACGAGGCGCTGAACACCGGGCTGAAATGCGCCATCGTGACAGGTGAGGCCGGTATCGGCAAAACCCGGTTATTAAAAGAGTTCACCTTAAAATTAGGCAATGATATAAAAAAGGCATGGGTAAACTGCAATACAATTTCTCAAAACAAGTCCTACAGTCTGATTGCTAATCTGCTGGCAGGGATCATGAGCATCAACGCGCTGGACAGCGCCAATACAAAAAAGCACCGGTTGATATCCTTTCTGGACTATATCCTGGTGGATTATAACGATGATGAGATAAAACATACCTATGATTTTTTGGGGCTTCTCATGGGACTTGAAAGGGATCCGGACTTTCAGAGTATTTTCGCATCCATGAATTATGAAAGTATCTACCATGAGCTTTTGAAGCAGCTGGCGCTGTTTTTTAAAAGCCTTTGCAAAAAACAGAAGCTGCTGGTTATTGCAGATGACGCCCACTGGGCCGACAGCGGTTCCATTCAGATATTAAACGGCCTCGTTCCCATGCTGAAAGATATCAAGGCAGTATTTATATTTTCATCCAGATATGATCTGAAGCAGCTGATTCCCGGCAGCCCCGACCTTAAATTCCGGTTAAAGCTGAGGCCCCTTACAAGGGCAGGAGTGAAGCAGCTTTCCTGCTCTCTGTTAAACTCTCAGAAAATCGAAGATCATTTTTATGATACCATTCTGAAAATAACTAAGGGGAACCCATTATTCATAAAGGAGATGTTATCCAATCTCAAAAGAAAAGGAGCCTATTCAGTTCAGAGCGGGCAGGCCGTTATTAGGGAAAATGAGCTTGCGGCAATGCCTGAAAAACTGCAGAATCTTATCCGTTCAAATATTTCCGCATTGGATGAAAAGTCCTTGACCATTCTGCAGGCCGCTGCGGTGATTGGTAAAGAGTTTTCGCTGTCGATACTGAATTATTTGCTGGACGAATCTGTCACAAACGAAGAATTGGCGGGCATACCTGTCCAGCTGAACCTGATATCCTTAAAATCAACCCATACATCAGCCGGAAGAGTGGATAAAATCTATGAGTTCACCCATGAAATCGAGCGGGAAGTCATTTACGGAAGCATATTGAATAAGGAAAAAATCAGCCTTCATAAAAAGATCAGTGAATACCTGGAAAACACCTATGCGAAAGATATTGAAAATTATTATGAATCCCTTTGTGTCCATCTGATCAAGGCCGGAATGCCTAAAAAAGCCGCGGGCTACTATTTTAAAGCCGCTATGAAGCAAAAGGATGGATTTAATCTAAGCAGCGCTCTGGAATGCCTGAATCGTTTTATCAAAATGATGGGGTCCTTGCCCAAAACCGCTTCTGATGACAGAATCTTTATCGCCTACAGGGAAAAAGGGCGGATACACTATATCAATGCAAATTACAATGATGCTCTGGAGCAGTTCTACAAAGCCCTGGACTACGCGTCCATGCAGGATGACAGGATGAATATAAAAATACAGATTGCTGAAGTGTATAAAGATATGGGCGAGCTTGACAAGGCCTCAGCAATCTTGAACGATCTGGAGCTTGACCTGCATGAAGGAAGCTTAAACTATGGAAAATGGGTGCAGCTGAAATGCAATGTCCTTAGAATAAAGGGCGACACCGCGGTCCTGTCCCTTGCAAAGAAATCTGAAAAACCCATTCTGAAAACCGGAGATTACAGAAGTCTCGCCGAAACCATGAAGCATGCCGGCATGATTTATTTCAGCAAAGGGGATATTGACAACTCCCTGTTTTATATGAATAAATCCTATAAATATGCAGAAAAAAATAAGCTGCTGGAGATCATGGCCAAGGTATCGGGCGATATTGGCATTATCTATCATTCCACTGGTATGATATCAAGGGCCATGGATTTCTTTAACAAATCCATGGAGATCTCAAAGAAGCTTTCCTACCAGCGGGGTGTACTTGCCGCTTCCATAAATCTTGGCATCTTATATTTGGATAAAGGTCTGTTCAGCAAAGCAGAGAAGCTGTTCCTGGAATCCCTGGCGGTAGCCCGGGAAATCGGCTCCAAACTTTACGAATGTGCCATTCTGACCAACCTGGGTGATATATCCTATGAGACCGGAGACATAGAACTGTCGAAAAAAAACTATTTAGACTCTCTTTCTCTTGCCATGGATTTGAATGCTCCGGTGGAAGAGGGTATCAATTATTTAGGCCTGGCCAGAATACACCTTAAATCTGTGAGGTTTCAAGAAGCCTCCAGGTTGCTTGAAAAAGCCTTCACAATATTTGAGGAAGCCGATGAACTGGTCTTTATCGGCGACTGCTGCACCTACCGGGGATATGTGGAACAGCAGACCGGAAGGCCGGAAAAGGCTGAAGGATACTATAACAAAGCCCTTGAAATTTTCAGCGAGTGCAGGAACGACAATAAAAAGCTGAAAGCCCTCCGCTACAAAATCCGCCTGCTTGCACAAAAAGGCTCTTTGCAGGAAGCACTGGAATTAATAGAAGGGGCCATATCAGATGCCGGCAGGCTGGAGTCCGATTATGAATCGGCAAAATGCTGGTTTGAAAAATATATGGTGTTAAAAGCGATGGAACTCCGGGCTCCGGCCTATGAAAGCCTTGATCAATCAGCTCTCTATATCAGTAAGGTGGATGACTGCACTTGGTCCGAAATTATTTCGCAGCATAATACTCATCCCCATGACCAGCCTTTCCGCGATGGCTAAGAAATAGGAACATAGTCCTATTGTTCAGGACATAATGCACTATTTTACAACCATATGTTTTGTTGTAAAATAAAGGTAATCAGGTATAGAATATACGGAGGGTTGCGTTATGTTGAAAAAATTAACTTCCATTCTTTTACTTGTCATCATGCTGGCATGTTCTGTAATACCGGCGAATGCGGCCAGTTTTGACTATGCCAATACACAAAGTAAGACAATATACAAAAGCGAAATATACAAAAGCAAAGAAATAATATTTAAAAAACAAATAGAAGTAACAGAAAAAGGCGGAGTCTTTCAGGTCGGCTTTGCAACAATAAAATTTCCTAAAAATTTTATTGATAAGAAACAGCTGCCCATTCGTCTTGATGTTGAAATCTCCGCTGTCGAAGGTGTGCCGGGCATAGAATTCACACCGGATTTGCCGCAATTCAAACAACCGGTTACTGTTATCGTCCATCCTTATAAAGGTTTACTGTATGACCATACTTCCAAAACAAACATACCAGTTAGAATAAGAAACCACAAGCTATATCTTGAACATTTTTCACGCTATGCTTTTTCATGATGGCCTATGCCCTCAATTGTCCCTCCCCCCTGGGATTCCCAGGGGGATTTTTATAGGGACTGTATGTCCAAAATTTTATTACGAGCCGGAGTATTTATAATGGCTTTTTATTATTTATTATTGGGGCATCTTATTGGTGACTTTGTATTGCAAACAGATAAAATAGCTGAAAATAAGAGTACGCACTGGAAGTGGAACCTGCTTCATGTATCGGTGGTCACTTTTTGCATATTTATTTTCGCATCTTCCTTTGGAAAGCTCTTGTCTGCATGGATCCTAATAAATGGTTTCCTGCATTTTCTGCTGGATTTTTATAAGAATAAAATATGTAAATTTTTGCACTTTTCCAATTTATCCGGTTTCCTTGTTGACCAATTCATCCATTTGCTGATTCTGTATGGCATTTCCCTGACAGCCCATTATCCAGGCGGGCCCTTACTTGATTTTAGATCGGTTAAACTTCTTATCATGCTGATAATGATTACTTCGTTCTCCGCTGTATTCACCCAATTTGTGCTAAGCTCACTATTCCCCCGGGAGGAAAGCAGATTTTTTGAAAGTGGAGAAAAACAGCTGGGCATCATGACAAGAATCAATATATTCGTAATTTTTTATATGGCCATTGCCCATTCTCCTTATTATCTTTTACTTTTAACCATAACGTTCCCCCCTTTTATTCTGCAGTTCAAACAGAGCTGGAATAGATGGATGAGTCTTTCACATCTTGCTGTAAAAGTAATTCTGGATACGCTGATACCCGCCCTGTGCATTTTTCTGTCCGTAAAAGGCAGTATTCTCGTATTTCCAAGGCTTTTTTGATTAGGCGCATGTTATGAGCAGGGATGGATACTACAACCGTAAACTTACTGGTGGTATAGCATCTGTTTCGGGTAATAATTCAGAGGTGGCATACCCTGCAACAGATCATGAACGGCAAGCTTTTTGCCTGAAAAATATTCATGATCTTGCAGCAGTATATGGACAAGATCAAGGAGGCGGGATTAATAGATAAGAACCACGGAACGTTTATTAAGTAGGCCAAGTCAAATGATCTTTGTTATTTTGAATAAAGATTCACCCAATAAAATCTTCATTTCCGCCAGCAGGTTTTGTCTTGTATAAGGCAATACCTGCCGGCCTTTTACAACCTAAAATTTAATTTTCGGAGCTGCGGCTTCCGCCTCATCGACCCGGATGAATTCATCTGTTTTAAATTGAAACATGCCCGCTATTATACTTGAAGGGAACATTTGTACCGCGTTGTTATAATCCATGACCACATCATTGTAAAATTGCCTGGCAAAGCTGATCTTATTCTCAGTATTTTTCAGCTCCTCCTGCAATTCCAGAAAATTCGTATTCGCTTTGAGCTCGGGATAAGCTTCCGCTACGGCAAACAGCCTGCCGAGGCCTTTTGAAAGCGCAGTATCGGCGCTAATGGCATCCTGGTGGCTTCCGGCGGACAGATATTTCGTCCTTGCTTCCGTAACATCGGCAAAGGTTTGCTTCTCATGAGCAGCATAACCTTTTACAGTTTCCAGCAGATTGGGAATCAAATCAAATCTTCTCTTAAGCTGCACATCAATTTGGCTCCAGGAATTGGCTACCTTGTTCCGCTTGTCTACAAGCCTGTTGTATGTAGCCACAGCATATAACAAAACGATGGCTGCAATAATAATCAAAACAATAATTGGGGTTGGCATAAGCTTCATCCTCCTATAATTCAGTTGCTCCGGCTTTTACCGGCCAAAATACAAGTTCATTCTATCACAAATTCTATGCAGGCGAGACTTTTTTCTAAAAGGCGCCGCCTCCGCCTCCACCACCGCCACCGCCGGAGCTCCCTCCGCTAAAACCGCCTCCGCCGCCGGTCGAAGAAGATAATGTCGAGTTCGCTACCGACATGGCATTGGTGACGGCCCTGTCGACTGTATCAACGGTTCTGTCAAGAGAATTACTTAAAAATGCAAGATTTCCATAACCAAAGCCATACCCATACATAAAGGTAAGCCGGCTATCCTGCAAGTCCTCCTCTCTAAATACGAGAGGAAGCTGCTTGATAACTTCCTTGGCGACACCCAAAGAGATGGCATAAACAAGATAATGCTCCCAGATTATAATGGCCGGCATTTTTGCTTTGTCCATCTGGCTGAAATCCTTCAGAAAGTTTTTAAAGGCATCCCACATCGCTTTCTGCTCGTTTCCATATGCCGTGCGCCTGCTGATCCGAGCAGAAAAAATCAGAAGAAGAATAAACTGCAGAATCAGGATCAAACCGGCTTCAGTCCCAAATATAAATAGCAGCAGTAATCCTGATAAGAGGTAAAGAGCTGAGAACAAAATGCCTACCTTGATCCCTTTTTTACAGGTGGAATCAAAGAAATTATTTTTATCTGCTTCTTCCTTAGCCAGCTTGCACCATTTGTCATAATCCTGCTTAAACCGCCTGGCCTGTGACTGAGTCTTGGCGTAATCAGAGATATCATCTAAGTTTATACTGCTGCCATTGCCTAAAGTATTGATAAACCATTGGATAAGAAAGGACTCATGTTTCTTTAAGTCAACTGCCGGCCTATTGGGATTCAATGACAGAATATATTCATCCGTCTCTTTGTTTTTGAATAACCCCTTTTTCATTGATTTTTGGGTTGTGAGAACCAATTGCTTCTTTCTTACCAGATCCATTAATGTTGCCGTTATATCCCTGGTTGCCACCTGTCCCATGGAAAGGAGAACGCTCATTTCAGCGGGGGTATACTCTCCGGGAAGTTCTCTGTAATACTTGCCCTCAAAATGGTGTTTAAGCTCCTTATCATACTTTCTGTAAATATGGATCAATATTACAAACCAAACAAGAAACAAGGCCAAGGCGATCTTATTGCCAAGGGACCTCATTTTCGCTTCTCTCTCCAGCTGTTTTTGCGCCTCCAGTCTTTGCTGATTGGCCCGTTCGGCAAGAAGCTTCTCATTTGCCATAATTTCAGGCAGAGCTTCCCTATCCACAAAATTTGCTGATTCAGGCACCAGCTTTGGCGGGAACAATACCAAAGTCTCCACCATCTCACCGGGATTGACATAGGGCACTGTAAAGCTCACATGCTGCTCATCGATGATCTTTGACTCCCCAAGCAGCGAACCGTGGCCGAATACCTTGATATCCTGAAGAGCTGCGCCTTCCGGGAGCTTAAACTGGATCGTTATATTATTAAGGATAACATCCCAGTTCGGATCTACCATCTTGCGGTTAAATTCCGCTATGTCTTTATATTTTGTAACAGCGTCTTTGAAAGTATATTTGTAAACAAAGTTTTTACTTTCGTCTTCAGATTTTTCAAATATTTTAAAATGAGCAATCTGGCCTTCGTTTACCATATTATAAGTACCATTGGTGCCGCCCGCATCCAGGCTGCTGGTGGAATGAAGCTGCAATTCAGCCAGTTTTCCGTTCTTCTCTGCATACACCCTCGGATTTATCATACCGCCCGTAGCCGAAAAATCGATATCACGAAATACGCCGTTAAACTTCCCGTCAAAATCATAGGTTATCACTTCTTCAATATCAGCAGAACCATCGGGATTCACAACGACATCGATCTTGTATTGAGAAACCTCATACTCCCTGCTGGCCGCATAAACCGGCACCCCCGGCATAAACATCATTACCAGCAGCACCAATAGGGCAAAAATTTCAAGTATTTTACCGTTTATAAAATTTCGGACATACACTGATCCCTCACCTCAACTTACATCATGTATTCTATCACAATATAATATACGGAATCCAACAAGAAAATGCGGTTTGATCACATCAAAAGCGCCAGAGTGGTGTTTCGGTACGTCAGCGGAGCAGGATTGCGAAGCCACCGAGTAAAATCCCGGACAGATTTTATTGAGGGCGTATCTTAATTCACACTACTGGTGCCGTGAGTGATATTAAAGTGTGTAAGCGGAGCAGGATTGCGGAGCTACCGAATAAAATCCCGGACGGATTTTCCTGAGGGCACACTTTAATTCACTCTAAAGGCACCATAAATGATGTTAAAGTCCTTGGGCGGGGCGGAACGAATCGAAGCTTCTTACCGGATAAGCTTTACAAAACGTTTTTTGCCTATTTTTATAACATCATCATGACCAATACCGGTATTTACAGCCTCCGATGACAATTTTTCACCATTTAGCTGAATTCCGCCCTGATTAACCAGGCGCATGAATTCGCTCTTGCTTTTTACAAAGCCCATTTCTATAAGCCGGGGAACAATATCCAAAACAGTTTCTTTTCCCGCTTCGATAAGAAGCTCCGGAATATTATCCGGTATGGCTTTTTTGCTGAAAGCCGCTTCATAATATTCAACCGCTTTTTGTACATCCTCCTGGGAATGATAGAGGGATGTCACCGTTTTTGCCAAAAGGTATTTTATATCCCTCGGGTTTGCGCCATTATCCAGTTCCATCTGAATTTTGTCAATTTCATCAGGATGTACGTCGGTAGTCAGTTCAAAATATTTAATGATGAGTTCATCCGGAACTTCCATGACTTTTTTAAACATCACTTCCGCCGGTTCGCTGATACCGATATAGTTGCCAAGGCTTTTGCTCATCTTCTCCACCCCATCCAGACCCTCCAGGATGGGCATGAACATAGCGGCTTGCTGCTCCTGTCCCAGTGCTTTTTGCAGGGTTCTTCCCATAAGGATATTAAAAGTCTGGTCGGTTCCTCCCAGCTCAATATCCGCTTTCAGCTCAATAGAATCATAGGCCTGCATCAATGGATAGAAAAACTCGTGGATCCCGATGGGAATCTGATTTTGGTATCTGTTTTGAAAATCATCCCGCTCCAGCATTCTGGCAACGGTCGTAGTGGCGGCAAGCTTGATAACTTCTTCAAAATTAAGCTTTGAAAGCCATTCACTGTTAAATCTAACCTCGGTTTTTTCCCTGTCCAGGATTTTAAAAATCTGCTCGCAATAGGTTTGGGCGTTTTCTTTCACCTGCTCGTCGGTCAGCGCGGTCCTTCCCTTGGATTTTCCCGTAGGATCTCCGATTTTTCCTGTAAAATCACCGATGACTATCACCACACGATGCCCTAAATCCTGCATTTGCTTGATTTTCCGCAGCACAACCGCATGACCGAGATGAATGTCCGGCGCCGACGGATCCAACCCCAGCTTAATGATTAAAGGCTTGCTCGTCTCGCAGGATTTCTTGAGCTTGGCAAGCAGTTCTTCTTCGTTGACAAGAGTGTGCACTCCTTTGCAAATAATTCGCATCTGCTCCTTTGGTGTTACCATTTTTAACATCTCCCTGAATATATTTTCAACATTGCAAGGTCTATAAGAGAACAAAAGCGACAAATACCCGGACCTGACCTAAAGATACCTGTTATGGGACAAAAAAATCCCGCCCTATTGTCTCCAAAAGGACGAGATTCTATCCCGTGTTACCACCTTAAGTTCGTAAGCAGCTCACGCAGCTTACCTTATCAAGTACGGCTCTTATAAAAGAGCGATACTCTTGCACTCGATGACGGGGTGCTCTCCGTCGCAGCCTACTGGAAAATTTCTTTCGGTACGCAGCTCCAAGATGTATTCACATCCACTATCCTCACGCCTCTCATCAGCCGGCAGCTTTCTGTCAGGAATTCATGATTGCTACTAATTCTTATCATAGCCTTTGCTCTTATACTCCGAAATGCGGCATCCGCAAATCTTCGTTATGCAGATATTAAATTAATGAGATTATAATCCATCGCTTGAAGCAAGTCAAGCAGGACCAAGCAGCGGACTTAAAAATTTATATCTATTTCTTTTTGTTCTCATTGATGAGATAACCATATCCTTCTTCTTCCAGTCTTTCTTTAGGGATGAATCTAAGGGCGGCACTGTTGATGCAATACCGCAAGCCGCCCAACCGGGCGGGCCCGTCGTTAAAAACATGCCCAAGATGCGCATCTCCCCTTTTGCTCCGCACTTCAACTCTTCTCATGCCATGGCTGGTATCGGTAAATTCGCAGGTATGTTTAGGACTTATGGGCTTTGAAAAGCTGGGCCACCCGCAGCCGGATTCAAATTTATCACTTGAAGCAAAAAGAGGTTCGCCGGTAGTTACATCTACATAAATGCCCTCTTCAAAATGAGTGTTATATTCATTTCTGAAAGGCGGCTCTGTGGCATTATTCTGGGTTACATTATACTGTATTTCGGTAAGCGTCCTTTTTAAGTCTTCTTTGGATTTTTTCCGGTATCTCACCTCAGGCGCCTGCCTCGCTTTTTCAAATTTTTCACGGCTAATATGACAATAGCCGCTTGGGTTTTTGTCCAAATATTTCTGATGGTACTCTTCGGCAGTATAATAATTTGTAAGAGGCATCACCTCAATGGCAATAGGCCTTTTATAACTCTTTTGAAGCTCTGCCAAAGAATCCTCAATGATTTTTTTATCCTTCTCGTCTTTATAATAAATGCCGGTGCGATATTGAGTTCCAACATCGTTGCCCTGCCGGTTTATTGACACAGGGTCAATGACATCATAAAAGCGCTTTAGAATATGATCCAGACCCACTTCAACCGAATTGTACAGCAGTTTGACCGTCTCTGCATGACCCGTTTCTTTACGGCATACATCTTCATAACTGGGGTTTTCGGTATTCCCGTTTGCGTAGCCCACTTCTGTTTCCACCACTCCCGGTATTAGAGAGAAATACTTCTCCGTTCCCCAGAAACAGCCCCCGGCTAAATAGATTTCTTTTATGTCCCCGCGGTTCTCTTTATCTTTTTCCATAGTCATTTTCCCTTCCTTCTGTCTGCGGCTTCTTATTCATAGTCTTTGAACGCTAAAAAATAATCTAATTTAATTTTACCCCCTGAAATTGAATATACACATTCCTTATCCATTATCCCGGCAATATTGCCTCCCGGGTCCGCTCTAATGCAATACTTCTGATATTCGCTTCCATCTGTCATGGCATCGCTGTTGCAAGGATTATATGGATTGGCTTCGGCGCTTTTTTGATGTATATTTGACAACTCAGGAGATAATTATACTTACTGAACTTCTTTTATGGTAGGAAAAAGCGAGTCCGTAGTATAATATTACAGAGTATATAAAGTCGGGAGTACGAAAATTGAAAAAATATAAAATCATCATCGCGATTGTTTTGGCACTTATTCTGGGTCTATTTATATACGGTTACATTCTTTTGGACAGCATCAATATCAAAGAGCTGCCGGAAAATGATGAAGATTTAGGGATTACCCCTACACCTGCTCCGACTGAACCCGTACAGGAAAAAAGCGAGTCCGGTACAGCCGCTGTCACCAATATTGCACTATTCGGGCTTGACAGAAGAAATCCGGACGAGTCATCCAGATCTGATACCATCATCATCGCTTCCCTCGATAAAATCAATGAAATGATCAAAGTTACCTCATTGATGAGGGATATGTATGTGGCCATTCCGGGAAAGCAATCCAACCGGATTAATACGGCGTATGCCTTTGGTGGAGCTACCCTCGCCATAAAGACAATCAACTCCAATTTTGGCCTTGATATCAGAGATTATGTAGCAGTTGATTTTCTTGGTCTTGAAAAGATGATTGATAAAATGGGGGGGCTTGAACTAAATGTTAAAGATTATGAGATTCCTGAAATCAATGGAGTTTCAAAGTCCGGCCTCCAGAAGCTAAACGGCAAACAGGTCGTCGACTATGCCAGAATACGGCATGTGGGCGATGCGGATTTTGAGAGGACACAAAGGCAACGATACATCTTAGACTGCCTCTATAAGAAAATCAAATCCCAGGGGATAGCAAAGCTTCCCCGAACTATTTCCGCCTTGCTGCCCTATGTCGAAACAAGTTTATCAAAGACGGAGATTATGGAGCTTGTTATGGAAGTAAGCCAGTATGATGCCGAAGGAATTACGCAATTCAGGGTTCCGGCCGACGGGCTCTTTGAGAATAAAAAGGTTCGGGGTATGTATGTCCTCGTACCGGATATTAAGGCCAATAAAAAATTACTGCATCAATTTATCTATGAGATTAAGGAGGAAAAAGCGGCATCTCAGTACATCTCATCATACTGAGGCGTATAAAGGATCTTCCCATCTTTGTCGGAGATCACGACAGCGCCCAGCCATGTCCACTCATCCCCGTGTACAGGCTCTGCATTTTCATCCAGCGCAAATTTTTCGACAATGGTCTGGTACATTGTATCAGCATCACCAAAATATGCAGTTTACCTTGAATTGTATGATTTCTGGAGAAGCAGGGTCTTTTTAATCTGATCTGCTGTAAACACATTATTCCATAAAAGTGAAATGACCAGAGCAATAATGCCTATTATTCCAGAAAAGATCATATTATAGGCAAAGCCCATTGACAGCAAAAGAAAATTGATCAATTTTATGGTCAAGAACATGACCCAAAACGGGAGAATCGGTTTTAAAAGGACCTTATCGTACCGGATTCGAATATAATCCAGCCTATTAAAGATCCGAATATTCCGAATCACAATAACAATGCCGCTGATAAAAAATCCAGCCACGTAACCATATATTCCAATCCATGGAATTGGCATCAGCAAATAAATACATGCCACATTAATGAGCAGGTCAAAAATTATATTGTTAAAAACTTCCCGCTGAAGACCAAGGCCGTTAAGAATGGCAGACTGTATCATATAAAGATAATAAAAAGCACTGCCCAGACCCGTCCAGAACAGCAGCTTTCCTGCCTCCGGGCGATTAAAGAGAGTCCGGCAAAGTTCTTCCGGGAATGATACGCAAAAAACCGTTGTCAGCAAGCCTATGGACCAGGCAATGACTAAAGAGTCCTGGCATTTTTTATTTAATGCTCCATAGTTATTGCCGATATGGGATTGGGTGATGGCCGGTATGAGGGTTGTGGTAAGCGCGAAAACGACGATTCCGGGATAATTAATAAGCGGCATCACCATCCCGGTGATTTCCCCGTATCCCGATAAAGCCGCCGCGGAATTATACCCGGCAAGTTGCAGCCGCTCCGGAATCAGAATAGCACTGATCATATCCATGATCGTTGACAAAGCTCCACCGAGGGACAGTGGAACAGCAAGGCCCAACATTTTTTTCATAATGCTGAGAGAGCTCATTGAGGGCTGCTTTGACAGCCTCGGCTTTTTCCAAAGATAGATCAAAAACAAAAGGAGGGTGCTCATCAGTTCGCCCGCTGTCATGGCCGCCATGGCGCCGGCGCAGGCAAAAGCGATGCCATAAATCATCAACCTGTCTGTAATCAGGATCATGCCCGCGAGGCGGATAACCTTCTCTATGATATCTATTCCCGCCGGAAAGCCAATTTCCTGTATTCCATAGAAATATCCGCGAAAAATGGCTGAAATGGAGATAAAAAATACAGCCGGGGTAAGTACGATGATGGACATGCTCGTACGGCCATCCTTAAGCACGAAGGAGGCGATAAACTCCGCATGAAAAGCCACAAAGGTGCAAAGAACAACGCTCCATAGGGTCATTGCGATAAAGCATATTTTGAGTGTTTTACCTATAGCGGCCATCTGTCTTCTGGCATGATACTCGGCAATTATTTTTGACAATGCCGTAGTAATTCCTCCTGAAACCAGGGTGATGGCCAACATATACAAAGGGAGCACCAGTTGGTATACGCCCACTCCTTCTGCTCCCACATGCTTTGAAAAATAGATACGAAAATAAAAGGACAGGCTTCCTGTAACCAGATTGGTGATGGAAAGGACCATTGCCCCCTGAATATATGTTAAATTCTTCAAGATTGTTCCGCCTTTAGGTTCATTCTGTATATATCCTATTAAAGCTTGAGGAGGAATATTTCAGGGTAACCTCTGGTTTTAAACAGAACCAATGAATAGATTTTGGGGAGCAGTCAGCCTGCTCCCCTTTTCTTTACTATAATTTAGATTATTTTACATACTCATTGCTTACGAGAATATCTGATAAGATATCGGTTGGAATAGCAAATTCCACAACTCCCATATATCCCGGAGCAACCTCATATTTATCAAATGATATAACCAGCTTGCCTTCCTGGTTGATATAGAAGTTTTGTTCCTCCGAAATTTTATTAAACAGTTCGATGCCGCCATCCTGCTCAATTCCTGCAACCCAGTAAAAATTATCGCTATCCGCTTTATACTGCTCTACCATCTGATTTTTGATGTTCTCACTAATAATGTCAACATAGCTTTCATCTTTAAATAAGCTGGGCAAGGTAATCAGGACCTCATTTTTCTTGTCTATGGTATCATATTTGATTTTTGTTGACGAGGAGCCGACGGTGTTGACTGTATAACGGCCTATGGAGAGTATTTGGTCATTGTCCGTCTTGATCTCATAGCCGCTGTCGACGCCCAAATGTCCTCCATCCTTTTTCTTCAGCTCTTCCATGTCCGCTTCGAAGCTTTCATATAATTTTTTCCCCTCTTTAAGGTACTTTTCATTTAAGCTGTTTTCCAGAGCTTTATTTTCCAGGCCTTGGATCTCGGGTACTTTTATATTGGAATTGTAAGTACCCTCATCGATGTTATATTCCCGGAAGGTCAGCACTTTTACGAGACTGCCTACAACCGGCACTTTTGATAATGTACCCGCAAATACCGGGCTGGCATTGACTCCTGCAGTCATTACGACAAACGCTGCGGCTACCGAAGCGGCTGCTATTTTCATTTTCTTAAAATTGCTCTTTTTGTTCATATTTTTTACCCCACTCTCTTGTAATGCTTTATTAACGACAAAGTCCAATTCCTTAGGAATAGGTATATTCCTGTATTCATTTTTCAGTTTTTCTAATTTGCTATCCATTAACATAAACCCTCCTTCTCTTCATTCATCTGAATGCGCAGCATCTTAAGCGATTTGTATAAACGCGTCTTTACCGTGTTGACATTCTCATCTAAAATCTCCGCAATTTCTTCGAATTTCAAATCCTCAAAAAATCTTAATATCACTACACTGCGGTAGCGGACCGGAAGATTCTCCAATGTTTTTTGCAGGTCTATATCTGCGTAATGATCCACTGTACTCAAATTATATTGGGCTAAAGTTTCATCATCAACAACAATGACCTTCTTCTTCTTTCTCATCAAATCAATTGCGGTATTGACAATAATTCTATAAAACCAGGTTTTTAAATAATCTGGAGTTTTTAAAGTGCTCATCGTCGAAAATGCTTTATATATCGATTCCTGCACCACCTCCAAAGCGTCTTCTGTATTTTTGACATAGCTGAAAGCAAGACGATAATGCATCTCCTTGTTTTCAATAACATAGTCTGTGATCTGCTTAGCTAAGCCAACATCCATTCGCTCGTATATCTCCCTTCTTTAGTATTTTTTCTTTTGTTCCGATACGTATCATATCTCTTTACTCTATAGACGCCGGGCATATACAAAAAGTTTTAAGCCCGGATAAAAAGTTTCTGCGCAGCTTCCGCCAGGGGAACCCATCTATTATATCTTTGAAGAACTCTGCTCCGCCAGCTTTTCTATAATTTCCCTTTCAAAGCTATTGCGATAGTTTGACATTATTTATGAGCAAGGTACAATAGAAAAGGAATTTCAGGTATGCTGTGCACCCATAAACCCAATAAAGAATACGAAGTTTTAGCCAGGGACTGAAAATATCTGGATATGATACATTTTTAATGAAAAGCAAAGGATGATTTTTATGCACGAACTAGCCAGTATCTTTGAGACATTAATGATTATAAGTTTTGGCGTGTCCTGGCCCTTGTCCATTGTCAGATCCTACCGTTCCCGCTCCACAAAAGGAAAAAGCCTTTTGTTTATGTGCTTTATACTCTTCGGGTATATTTGCGGAATTGCCTCGAAATGCATGACCAGCACATACAACCTGGCTTTCTGGTTCTATTTTCCCAATGTCATTATGGTAAGCACAGACATCTGCCTCTATTTCCGGAACAGGAAGCTTGAAACATCAACGAAATGAGTATATAGGTTCTTTTAGAAATGTTTTTACATCATTCAATCGAGCGTTCATAGAATTCCCCTGGCTTATAAGCTGAACACGCCCATGGCCAGGGGAACTGTTTATTTAAAATGAAGTGAATGCTTTTTCCCATTCCATCTCTTTAAAGCCGACCAGGACAAAATCGTCTCCAACAAGAATCGGGCGTTTAACCAGCATTCCATCGGTTGAAAGCAGCTGAATCTGCTCCTCCTCCTTCATATCGGGCAACCGGTCTTTCAGGTTCAAATTTCTGTATGGAATACCGCTTGTATTCCAGAACCTCTTTAAAGGCAGATTACTTTTTTGGTGCCACAGCTGCAATTCAGCTGCCGTGGGCCGATCGTTTTTTATGTCCCTGAACTCATATTTTAGGCCGTGGTCATCCAGCCATTTTTTTGCCCTTTGGCAAGTAGTACATTTAGGGTAACAAATAAACAGCATCATTTTCCCTCCTTGTATCATATAACCGATCACAATTTATGCATCTTGGAGTTTTCTCCTTATATCATATAACCATACTTTAATTGCACGAACCAAAATATTTATTATTTTTAAAAGCCTTTCAGCCAGACTTGCAGAAAACCTTCTGATTTCGCCATCTTTATATTTTGCCATAATACTGCCTCTAATATAGATCTTTCTTTACCGGAATAATATATCTCCGTATTTCTATAATTCTATTTATATTATTCCGATAATCGGATATACTATAAGGGAAAGCGTGGTGAAGCATATGGAATATATGAGTGTGAAACAGGCAGCGGAACGATGGGGCATCTCTGATCGCCGTGCTCGCCTGTTATGTGAACAGGGTAAAATCGAAGGTGTTACCAAGCAGGGACGTTCATATAGTATCCCTGTCAATGCAGTCAAGCCAGTGGATAGGCGTACCCTGCGCGGCGTTATCATTCCGGAGGAATATACAGCTCTCTTTTCCCGTATCGACGGACTCAAAGCCGAGCTTAACAAGCGCCGCCCCATGACCCAAGGAGAATTAAAACGTCTGCAAGAGGAGTTCCTCATCGAGTTCACCTACAACTCCAACGCCATCGAGGGCAACACCCTGACACTCCGTGAAACGGCACTTGCCCTGGAGGGCGTGACCATTGATAAAAAACCGCTTAAAGATCATCTGGAAGCAGTCGGCCATCGAGATGCCTTTCTATATGTAGAGCAGCTGGTGTCAAATAAAGTATCCATCTCAGAAAAAATCATCAAGGGTATACATTCCCTTGTGCTCATGGACAGGCCCAAGGATAAAGGCGTCTACCGCTCCATTCCGGTTCGGATTATGGGCGCCTATCACGAGCCACCGCAGCCCTATTTGGTTCCGGTACAGATGGAACGCCTTATTGCCGGGCTGAATAAAGATAAGCGCCACCCCATTGAGAGTGCTGCAATTTTCCATTTGGGATTTGAAGGCATTCATCCCTTTATTGACGGTAATGGGCGTACAGGGCGTTTACTTCTAAACCTGATGCTTATGCAAAACGGCTACCCGCCCATCAATGTAAAGTTCACCGATAGAAAGCGCTATTATGATTGCTTTGACAGCTATTTCAAAGACAGCACCGCCTCACCGATAGTCCATCTGGTCGCTGAGTATATCCTGGAAAGGCTGGAGCAATACCTCGCCATCATAAAATAAGAACAAGGCTCTGGCTCCTGGCTGCCAATGGTGTGTGCTTTCAAAAGCATAAACTGATATTTTACATTAACCTGGAAACCCCCGAGAAGATGCTGCATTATTTGTTGGAGGACTGATATTATGAGAATGGGCTGTACTCTCATCGTGGTTCGGGACATAGCGCGTTCCATACAATTTTATTGCAATCTGCTGGGACTGAGAGTGACCAACGATTTCGGCGCCAATGTCACCCTTTCGGATGTTTTGGCTCTGCAAACGCTGGACAGCTGGAAAACTTTTATCCAAAAAGACGGGACGGAGATTCTGTTCGGCGCCAATGCCGCTGAACTGTATTTTGAGGAATCCAATATGGATCGGTTTTTAGAAAAGCTGGCAGCATATCCCGATATCGAATATGTCCACCCGCCCAAGGAGCACAACTGGGGCCAGCGTGTAGTACGCTTTTACGACCCCGACCGCCACATCATCGAAGTGGGTGAAGAAATAACCACGGTGGCACGTCGTTTTTTGGGCAGCGGCATGACTGTGGAGCAGGTTGCGGCGCGGATGGATGTGCCGGTTGAAACCGTCCGGCGCTGGCTGGACGCATAAGGAGGGAAAAGCTACGCATTACAAGGATGTCAAGGGGATTCTCTCCGCCAAAAACGGCATGAACCTCTATCGGGGCTGTACCCACGGCTGTATTTACTGCGATTCCCGCAGTAAATGCTACCAGATGGATCATGATTTTGAGGACGTTGAAATTAAGCGCAACGCGCCCGAGCTTTTGGAGGACGCGCTCCGCCGCAAGCGCAGCCGGTGCATGATTGGTACCGGCTCCATGTGCGACCCATACCTGCCTTTTGAGAAAAGCGAGCGCCTGACCCGCCGCTGTCTGGAACTCATCGACCAATACGGATTTGGCTTTTCGGTCATTACAAAGTCCGATTTGGTTTTGCGGGATTTAGATTTACTGAAAAGAATTAACGAAAAAACCAAATGCGTGGTGCAGATGACACTGACCACCTTTGACGAAGACCTCTGCCGAATTCTGGAGCCAAATGTCTGCACCACGGCAAGGCGGGCCGAGGTGCTGAACATCCTGCGGGATGAGGGAATTCCTACCGTCGTATGGCTCTGTCCCATCCTGCCCTTTATCAACGACTCTGAAGAAAATCTGCGGGGGATTCTGAGTTGCTGCTTCGAGGCAAGGGTCAAGGGTATTATCTGCTTCGGCATGGGTGTGACCCTGCGGGAAGGTGACCGGGAATATTTCTATCAAAAGCTGGATGAGCACTTCCCTGGCATGAAGGAACAGTATATCCGGGCGTTCGGCAACAGCTATTCCTGCGGCAGCCCCAACCATTCGGAGCTGATGAAGATTTTCCACGCCGAATGCAAAAAACACGGCGTACTGCATTCGCCTAATGCTGTATTCGGGTATCTGAACGAATTTGAAGACAAGCAGTTCGGCGAACAGATGACGCTATTTTAAAAGGAGACTAAACTTAAAATTAACACCATACATATTTTTCTCTTCATTTCTGCTTTCCTTTCCTATAAGTTGCTATTGTCTACTGACCTGATGTTAGGCCACATTATACCGTATAACACAGAAATGCCAAAATATTCTATCTTAATTAATGAAAAAATTAAGAGGAACCGCCGTATTGAGTAATATAGGCAAATAGCTCTGATACTGTCCATTCACCTATATATCTATCTTGTTATTTACGGCATCATACGGATTTTAATTCTCATAGGGAAGAAGTGAAGAGAAATAAAGATAACTTTTTATGATATACGATCTTCAATTAATGAAGAAACCTGATCGGGCAAAATATCCAGCGCTATTGAAAACTCTTCAAACAAATTTTTTTCAACAGTTTTCATGATATCTTCATCTGATTTGCATAATTTCTTTCCGGCATCAGATTTTTCTTGTTTCTCAACATACAAAGTTTTAAGAAGCCTCATCCACTCCTCGCTGTCACCTGTTTTCAATGCCGCTTTAAAACTGGCATTCCGCTCCCTGTTATTTTCAATCCAGACTGTTTCTGTTTCAGGAATAGTCTCTATCAAGGATAAGGCTTCGTTTTTTGAGATAATTTTTCTTATTAGGATTTTAGGACCATTGACAGGACATTTAATGATTAAATTGCTATTGCAGACCGGCTGCAATACATAGTATTCCGTGTCAACGTCATGTATATCTTTTCCTTCTGTAATATCTATTATTTTGCATACACCAATTAAATTATATATAACATAATCATTGATTTTTAACATAAATATACTCCCCCTTAATTTTAGCAAAATTAAAAAAGTGGTTTCGATGACTGGATGCAGCCATCGAAACCAGAAACAGGTATGGTTTTTACAGATTTTCTTCTTCTTTTTCTTCTTCTTCGTCTGTGCCCTTAAAATTGGCTACATTTATAGATAATACAATTTTGTCAGGTTCACCTTCCGGTTCTATTCCTTTCGGATATTTAATATCACCTATGCTTATTTTATCCCCTAAATTAAGATCAGCGATATCAAGCTCAATACAATCCGGTATATCCTGCGGCAATCCTTTCACAGGTATCTTATCCATTTGCTGCATCAATAAAAGTCTTTTAGATTCTATGGATTCCCTGCCTACTATTTTAATTTCAAGATCGACCTTAATTTCTTCATTAAATGATACATGTTGAAAATCGACATTTAAAATAACTCTTGTTACAGGTGAATATTCAATTTTTTTAACTATCGCAGTGTAAGTTTTTTCTCCTTCAAGATCGAGATCGAACAAATAATTTCTGCCGTATTTTGATAAGCTTTTGTTCAATTCATCTGCTTTTACCTTGACTGAAACAGATTCCATTCCCTTTCCAGAGATACTGGCAGGCGCATACCCTGTTTTCCTTAATTGTTTACTTGCCCTGCTATTAGTCTTTTCCCTTTTCTCAATTTTTATTATTGCTCTTTTATTCATACTATTTTCTCCTTTGATTTAATAGATTTATTTTTTGCAGAAACCCTAAAGCTTCCACATTTTACTTCCGCAATTAGATAAAATAAACCAACAGTTTTTTCAAACTGCCAGCCTATTTCTCAATAAGTTATCTGCACTTTTACCCAAAGCGAAGATTTTTAAGACATTTTTATGAACAATTTTAAATTGTGAATATCTTAATTATACCAGATAAAAGTATAATTTTCAAATTTGCCCCTATAACATGGCTTTCAGCCGTGTCTTTTAGAACTGGCTCTTCCATGAGATGCTTTTTATTTCTGTGAAAATTACCGGCTTTCCCCAATGCCATTTTGCCCTGTAAACCGCCGAAAAGGGAGGTGCATATTTACACATATCCATAAAGTCCCCGGACACTGACCTCACCGCTTGTAATGCTCTCACATCTGCCGTCGGAGAACCGGACAACAAGGCCGAAATCATTATCAATGTCCTCGGCGGCACCTGTTTTTTCAATACCGTTTCGTAATAAACGCACTTCTTTTCCCAACGTAATACAATCTTTACGATACGCTGAGAGATATGCCTCTTTCTTTTCAGGCCAGTCAGCCCTCAGGCGATCAAGGCCTTTAATCATCTCACACGCCAGCTGAGCCCGGTTTATTTCCGTACCCGTTTCCATGGCCAGAGACGTGGCGATATGCCGAATTTCCTCTGAAAAATCATTTTCCTGCCCATTGACATTTATGCCTATTCCGGTGATCACGTACTGTATATGACCATTCTCACTTTCGACGGACATTTCAGTCAGAATACCGCAGATTTTTTTGCCGTTCATCACCAGATCATTGACCCACTTTATGCCGGGCCGCACGCCGCTGACGGTTTCAATCGCATCGCACATAGCGACTGCTACCCACGCGGTGATATTGACTGCCTCCGCCGGGAGACTATCAGGCCGCATCAGCATAGACAGATAGATTCCTTTATCTTTGGGGGATTGAAAGCTGCGCCCGAGACGTCCCCTGCCGCCGGTCTGTTCGTTGGCGACGGCAATGAAGCCATCCGGCGCACCTTCCTGCGCCAGCATTCTTAAATAATTGTTTGTAGAATCAACTGTCTCCAGATGCACGATACGCTCTGTACGCCCCGCAGGAAGCAATGCAAGCAGTTCCCCGGCATTTAGTTTGTCAGGCGAACCGCTCAGCAGATATCCTTTATTTG
>ENA-UOOR01001951-UOOR01001951.1-fermentation-metagenome-genome-assembly--contig:-NODE-1951-length-22368-cov-82.044817_pt1 | contig 22368 bp, 19 predicted proteins | sample MGYA00245780_ERZ724029 | MGnify/ENA primary metagenome ERZ724029 (study PRJEB28704, sample SAMN03018315) | fermentation metagenome | biome: anthropogenic terrestrial biome; feature: soil... | reverse complement strand
GTTTCGAAGCCGAACCGGCTACATAACCTGTAAGTCCTCTTGTTCTCTTTCAGGGTGATGCAGTACAGGGATTCCAGGTTGCGGGATTTTGCGTAATCGATTATATCCTGCATCATTTGTATGGCAGCCGTTTTACCCCACAACTCCTTTTCGCCGATATACCCGAAAACCTCGCCGTCGGTACCGGTAATGTGCTTCAGGCCGTAAACGGCGATCGGTGCCCCGTTATACCAACCGGCCTTCAGGTGATAGTCGGTCCGGGTCTTTAAGCTCTCGAACCATTTCTCCTGAGACTCCTGGTCGAAGTCGGGAGTCATTGTCAGGCTTTTTAATTGCGGGTCGTTCAGCCATTTCCATGACTTCTCCAGTGCTTCACGGTCGAACTCCCTGAATTCGACTTCCATCAGTTTTCTGTATTCCATAAAAGTTGTTTTTTTGTTTATTTCTGGTCGGCTATATACCAATTGTACATCCGGTCTATGCCTTCCCCGATCTCAACGTTGTATTGCCAGCCCAGCGATGTTAGTTTTGAAACATCGGTCAGTTTTCGCATCGTCCCGTCGGGCTTTGACGCATCGAACCGGATCTCTCCCTTATAACCAATAATTTTTCTTATGGTCTCTGCAAGGTTCTTTATGCTGATCTCCTTGCCCGTGCCGATATTGATGTGGCAGTTGCGGATTTCTTTCCTGTCTTGTTTCAGATCGTCGAAATCCACGTTCTCCATAATAAAAACACAGGCATCGGCCATATCTTCGCTCCACAGGAACTCTCGCATGGGCCGCCCTGTTCCCCAGAGCTCTATGTGTGTGGAAAAGATGCCGTGTTTGCTCAATGCGTTTACGATATCGTCCGTCGTGCTTATATCGTTGATGTTGTCCAACGGCCTTCTTCTGAGGTCTTTTCTTACGGACTCCCAGTCGCCTTCGTGCAGGCATTTGCCCAGGTGCATTTTTCGCATCATGGCCGGAAGCACGTGACTGTTTTCCAGGTGAAAGTTGTCGTTCAGCCCGTAAAGGTTGGTGGGCATTACCGCGATATAGTTTGTCCTGTACTGGATGTTGAAGCTTTCACACATCTTCAGCCCGGCAATTTTAGCTATGGCATAGGGTTCATTTGTATATTCGAGGGGCGACGAGAGGAGGTAATCCTCTTTCATCGGCTGTGGGGACTCCTTGGGATAGATGCAGGTGCTACCCAGGAACAGCAGTTTCTTCACGTTGTTCCGGAAGCTTTCGTAGATAACATTGTTCTGGATCTGGAGGTTCTTGTGGATAAAGTCGGCCCGGTAGGTATTGTTGGCAACGATCCCGCCCACGTAGGCGGCAGCAAGAAATACGTATTCGGGTTTTTCTTTTTTGAAAAACGCTTTTACGGCAGCACCATCCAACAGATCCAGTTCCCCATGGGAACGGCCGATGAGGTTTGTATAGCCTTTTTCCTGCAGGTTCTTCCGGATGGCGGAACCGACCAACCCGTTGTGGCCGGCAATGTATATTTTGCTCCCTTTATTCATTGTCTATTTCGTCTTTGACTTTCAGCTTTCTCACAAACTTCATGTCGTGCTTTACCATTAATTTCACCAGTTCCCCGAAGGAAGTTTTCCGGGGATTCCAACCGAGAAGGGTTTTCGCCTTGGTGGGGTCTCCCAAAAGCTGTTCCACCTCGGCCGGGCGGAAGTATTTGGGATCCACTTCCACCAGGGTTTTCCCCGTAGCGGTGTCTATTCCTTTTTCATTGATCCCTTTGCCTTCCCACCGTAGTTGAATGCCGGCTTCAGCAAAGGCGAGCGCGCAAAAATCGCGAACGCTGTGCATCTCGCCTGTGGCGATGACAAAATCCTCCGGAGTGTCGTGCTGAAGCATCAGCCACATGCATTCCACGTAATCTTTTGCATACCCCCAGTCGCGCAAGGCATCCAGGTTCCCGAGGTAAAGTTTGTCCTGCATCTGTTGGGCAATCCGGGCAACGGCAATTGTTATTTTCCGGGTGACAAAGGTCTCTCCGCGCCGTTCACTCTCGTGGTTGAAAAGAATGCCATTCACGGCAAACATCCCGTATGATTCACGGTAGTTCTTCGTAATCCAGTAACCGTAGAGTTTAGCTACGCCGTATGGGCTGCGTGGATAAAAGGGCGTAGTCTCCTTCTGGGGTACCTCCTGCACCAGGCCGTAAAGCTCGGAGGTGGAGGCCTGGTAGATCCTCGTTTTCTTCTCCAGTCCGAGAATCCGGACTGCTTCCAGCAAGCGGAGCGTACCAACAGCGTCGGTTTCGGCTGTGTATTCGGGTACGTCGAAACTCACCTTGACGTGGCTTTGGGCAGCCAGGTTGTAGATCTCACCGGGTTGCACGGTCTGTATGACCCGAATCAGTGAGCTGGAGTCGGTCATGTCGGCATAGTGAAGGTTCACCAGCCTTTTTCGGTGCATGTCCCTTACCCATTCGTCCAGGTACAGGTGTTCGATGCGGCCCGTATTGAATGATGATGAGCGGCGTAATAACCCGTGGACTTCGTATCCCTTGTCTATTAGAAATTCAGCCAGGTAGGATCCGTCTTGTCCCGTTATACCTGTAATTAATGCTACTTTTGTCATGATTTTATCTGTTGTAATTAAAATGCAAATATATCGTAAATTTTTCACATGGCGTTTTTATACGCGTTCTTACCGATCAGGGTCATCACGATAATTTTGATGTCCCATAGGAAGTTCCAATTTTCCAGGTATTCCATGTCGTATTCTACTCTTTTTTGCATTTTCCAAAGCTCGTCGGTGAGTCCCCGGTAGCCATTTACCTGTGCCCAGCCGGTAATGCCCGGCTTCACGAAATGGCGCACCTTGTAATATTCAATCAAAGCGGAATACTGTTCGGTATGCTTGAGCATGTGCGGACGCGGCCCGACCACAGACATATTCCCCACGAGAACATTAAAGAACTGAGGCAGTTCGTCGATGTTGTACTTGCGTAAAAAATTCCCGATGGAGGTTATCCGGTTGTCATTTTTCACGGCCTGTTTCGTATCTGCTTCATGGTTCACCTTCATGGTCCGGAACTTGATACAGTTGAATGTCTTGTTGTTTATTCCCGTCCGTTGCTGAACGAAAAACACAGGCCCTTTTGAGTTTAGCTTGATAATGATGCTTAGCAGGGGAAGCAACCAGCTGAAGATAAACAGAATGACTGCCGATGAAAAGACGACGTCGAATGCCCTTTTTTTCAGGCGCAACGTCAGGTCGTCCAGAGGGATCTGCTGGGGGTTGAACATCTCGAAGAAACGGGCGGACTCTACCTTTCGGTACATGCACTTGTTCCAGTACCCGTTCATGAGGATATACCGCACTCTCAGTCCGGTTTTATTGCACAGGGCAAGAAGTTCTTTCGTGTTTTTCAGGGTAAAGTACTTGGGGTTGGTCACGAAGATCATGTTTATTTTGTGATCCTTCGCTAAAGCGGGTAGCTCCGTCAGCCCTCCCAGAAGGTCCTCTCCAGCACCGTTCCCTTTGTCAGAAATATAACCCACCAGCTTGAAACCCAACGTAGGGTTGTTGTTGAGTATTTTTCCAACTACCCGACTCGAGTTGTTTGTACCCAATATAATCACCCTGTTGAATGAATATCCCTTCGCGTAGCGATATCGATGGAGTTGATAAATGAAATAAAACACTACTACCTTGAACAGGAAAAAGAATGCCACATACTCCAATAAAAACACCCGGTGGTACCCTTTGGGAAGGAAGATCTCTCCCAGCGCAAAAAGGGTGATGATCAAAACAAGGAAACGTATGCTGATAATTCTCAACCGGTACCTATACTTGTCAGTGAAGAAGAAATTTCTTTTGCCGTACAAGGTATATGCAATAATTTCCGAGATATTCGCGTGTAGATAATACAGGTTCCTTCGGGGTACGTCCATATAATCGTGAACCGGGCTAAACTGAAAAACAATAAAGACCGCTAAGTTCAAAAGAAACAAGTCTATTAAAAGATAAAAGAACCTTATTCCCGGGTGATCTGTTTCCATAACTGCGAAATAATAAAATAGAATACGTTGTACATGCTTTGTTGCGTTTATGCTGAAAAACAAGGATGCCTTGTCTTTTAGCCTTTTAGAGTAAATCGCGAAATACTACACGGGGCCGAGTGTTTTTATAATGATAGAGTGCCACCAGTTTTTCCTTCAGGATATGCTTGATGAATAATGTATTACCGATGAGGTACCTGCGCCACATGCGCTTAGGTTCTTTGACCAATCGGTAAAACCATTCCATACCGATGGATATCATCCAGCCGGGTGCTCTTTTCACGGTTCCGGCGTAGAAGTCGAATACGGCGCCGATGCAACAGATGTGGCCCGCTTTTAACTGAGGGTAATACTTGAAGGCCCATTTTTCTTGCTTGGGCGCCGTCATGCCGATAAAGAGGACGTCGGGTTCGATTTCATTGACTGCGTCTACCATCCTTTGGCTCTCTTCATCGCTGAATTCCGGTTTGTAAGGCGGTGAGTAGCTGTAGACCTCTACGTAGGGATACTCCTTTGCTGCTCTCTCCCGGATGAGGTTCAACGTCTTTTCCGAACTTCCCAGAAAGAAACATTTCCCTTTCGTTGAGTGGATCCGATCCATTTCGTACCGGAACAGATCCGCTCCGGCAATCTTTTTTAATTTTTCGCCGATTAACAGGCGAAGCGCCCAGACGATACTTATTCCGTCGGGTAGCAGCATGTCGCTCGACTTCAGGGCTTCCCGGAAATAAATGTCTTTATGTAGTGTATTAAACGAGTGGGCATTGAGTGTGGTGATCAGTTTTTTTGACGGATTGATCTCTTGTAAAGACCCGTTGAACAAGTTAAATTCGTGTAACATATTGCTTATTTTTTAGGGTTAATTTGAAATGATTGATTGTTGTCAGGGCTCCACCAAAAGGTGAACCTGAGTGATGTCTCACAGTTGTGGATTTCTTTAAACCGGATTAATCCGACGTTAGGATCTCCGCACATGCTGGATATTCCCAGATCGATGTAATCGAAGTCCATCTTTTTATAGTGTTCGTAGATATTCATGACCAGGAAGTCTATTATCCCCAGCGATCTTTTTTCCATGTCGTCGCCCAGGAAAATGCCCTGAACGATCTTGCTGTGTCCCCTATAAAAAATTCCTGCTCCGATATTGCATCCATCGCTGTCTTTTACCAGGAAGAAATCGACCGGCAGGATTTCATTCACTTTCAGTATGTCCTCGAGAGTCATGTGTATTTTCCGTTCTTGCTCGACACGATTCCGGAAAATCACGTCATAAGCGTCTTTCCTAGATGCTTCGTCTGTAACAATGCTGCAGGAGAGCTGATGTTTTATTGCTCTTCTGCAATTCTGGCCCACCGTGTTTTTTGTCCAGTTCCCGTCGAATTTCTTCAGGTTCACACAGTTCTGTATATCGGGGGTAGCCATAGTGAATCCCAACCTGACAAATGCATTTATGAATTTCGCGTTCATGTTGTTCTGATAGGGGTTGGGCGGTAAGGTGATGACTACCCGCTTGAATCCCTGTTCGTTCACAAATAATTTTAAGTCAGAGAGGTAATTGAATATAACACTGTACGATACATGTTCGTGTGTATAGTGAAAGCCGCCAAAAGGAGCTGAAAAAGGTGAACAGAGAATATCGTCCTTCAAGCCAAGAATTAATCCGATAGACTTTTCCTCTTCGTCCATCAGCCTGATCAGCCGTTCTGTCTTATTCTCAACCAGCCCGAGAAATGCTTCTGAAATAAACGGACTTGGGTCGGTGTCAAAATACCTTCTGTACAGTGTTTTTGTAATGTCTGTAAGCATTTTCTAGCAAATAAGGGTTATTTAATCGCATCTTGTAAAATGGAAAGTAACTTGTGTTCAAAAATACTGAGGGTGAAATTATTTTCGTATTTCATCCTTCCGTCCTTTCCCATCTGCTTTCGCAACAGCGGGTACCGCACCAGCAACTCCAACCTTTCTGCCAGGGCAATGACGTTACGTTGCGGAATCAGGAAACCGTTGATTCCGTCTTTTACCATATCGGGAATGCCTCCCTCAAAGGTGGAAATAACGGGTAGGCTGTGCTGCATGGCTTCCAGAATAACCAACGGGAAGCATTCGTTCGGATAATAGGTGGGTAGCACAAAAACATCAGCCTGTTCGTAAGCCATTTCTTTCAGTTTCCCAAACCTTTTTCCAAGATACTTTACCTGGTTCGTCAGTTTTTTTTGTTTTACGTAATTGTTGAACTGTTCTTCGTTCACGTCTCCTTCCCCGCCTATGAAATCGCATGTAAACCGGTATCCTTTCTCTTTTAAGAGTGAACAAGCTTCAATCAGGTCAAAAACTCCTTTCGTTGTAAAGAGATTGGATAAGAAAAGGATCTTTAACGTCTTGTCTTCTTGAAGGGACAAAAGTTCTGTTTCCACCTGGTAGTCTTTGATCCCGTTGGGACAATAATAAACTTTCCAGGGTAAAACATACCTTTCTACATCCAGGTACAGCTGCTCCGACAGGAGGATGACGCTGGTGTTTTTAAAAACAAACCGGTAGAGCAGGTCGTTTACCTTTTTGTGCTGGTTATGCCGGATCCCTTTGTTGTGAAGGTGGTATATTGTTTTTACGCGAAAAATGCGTAGTAATCCTACCAGAAAACAGTCTTTGTAAAAGGCGGCACCGGTGGTTGAAAGGGCATAATAACAGAGGTCTGGCCTGCGGTGAATAAGTTTCCCGAAGAGTTCGATCCAGATTGCAATGAATCGGAACAGTTTGATAAAACTAGTTTTACCGGTCTCGTTTACTGAACGGGACATGAGCAAGTTAATATACCTGCCGTGAAAGGAGTTGTTGATCAACGGGCTTTCTTTAACAAATTCACCAACAATGGAAGATCCGTGCACCGGTGGTGGTAGATGAAGCAGGTAGAGTATGTCCTTTTGTTTGTTGCGCATAGTTTTTTATGTGTATCTAAGTCGAATCCGTCAGGTCAGTTTTTCCCATTCTTTATTGAACTGCAATTGGTAATTCCCCATTAATGAAGGCCTTTCTGCCAAGCGTACCTCTTTTACGGATTGAATCATTTCCAGAAAACGTTCCGTTTTCTCCAAGGTGTCGTTTCTGTTCTTTGGATCAAACAGGATTCCTCGTTCAGGAGTTATCAAACTTGCTGCTCCGGCATATTGAGAACACAGTACCGGCATCCCGAAAATCAATGCTTCGTTCACAACGGCTCCAAAAGGTTCGAACAAGCTCGGCAAGACTAATCCTGACCCGCAGGCATACCAGGCATGGAGTTCCTCTCCCTCTAGTCTCCCTGCAAACATAACTTTTCCACGCAATTGCTGATCTTCCATTATTTCTTGTAAGGAGGAGAGCTCTCTTCCTTCCCCGACGATGACGAACTTCAGGTTATCAGCTTCGAGCAACAGGGAGGATAGAGTACTCAAAAAAACGGAAAGCCCTTTTTCGGGGATTAGCCTTCCCACAAACAACAGTGTCTTTTTACCTTCGAGGTCGTATTCCCGAACATATTGTTGTGCGATCTCCTCCAATTTCCGGGCGTTTTCCCTCAATCTTTCCGGTTTTTGCAATATGGGTGAGACGATAAGCTGATGCTCTTTCAAGTTGAACTTGTTTTTGTAAAACTCCGATACCTCTGCAGACATGACCACCCAAAAATCCAAATGTTTTACAGACCGTTTTCGGGCCAAATTTCGTAATTTCGATTGCATGTGGTGGCACATGTCTATACTGTCGTCCAGGGTAGTCCCTATTTTTTGAGTGATGATGCCTAGCTGTTTCCAGAGAATCAGCAACTGGGTCGTCAGAGAATATTCAAACCCCATAATTATGTCGGGTTGTATCTTCCGGATCATCCTGTACATGCCAAAACGGAAGAATACTTTCCCTTTCCGGCGTGGCCCTTTCAGTAAGTAGAGAACCTTAAATCTGCAATGGTCCAGGAGTTTACTCTGATCCATCTTGTTGTTCCAGATGTTGTCGAAAAGAAAAACCACCGTCAGATCGAACAGCTCGTTCAGCGAATTAAACTGATCAAGTCTGTAGGGTGCAAGGGACGGGTGAAACATCAGTATTTTTTTTCTTTGCCTGTTCATACTTCTTTACTTTTTTTACGATACATCTTTAGTTCTTGAACCTGTCCCACAAAAACGGGAAAAACGTCTTCATCCACAACATCACGAAAGAGTAGGGGAGAAACATCGGAAAATGCCTCTTTACGTAAAACAAATACTCATTATACGCCAATCCTTTAGGACTCTTCAAGTACGCAATCCGGTCCCTTAACGGTAGATTCCCTCTTTTCCAGCTTTTCCCGTGATCATCCGGACACACTCCGCATACGTTAGGTGCCACGTAAACCGGAACATCTCTTTTGCGGGCCCGCAGTGAATAGTCGTAGTCTGCAATACCGTGCGTGAAGCGATCATCGAGAATACCCACCTGGTCTACTGCTTCTCTGCTGACCCACAGTATATTGGCGTTTGCAATCTGGCATTCCTGCGGTTGGGCCTGTGGGGAGAGCAGTTGACTTTTCACGATAACGTGGTTGGTTTTGATCCGGGAGCCGCCGTAGGTTACTTTTCCGGTTTTTCCGTCTATCGTTGTGCCGCAGTAAATTCCCGTCTTGCCTGTTTGCCGGAGTGAATGCTCTTCGGCTTTCATCAGATTCATGATAAAGTCATGCTTTAACTTAACATCGTCATTTATCAGTAAATAAGCATTGTATGATTTCTTCTGGGTGGCTTTTTTCCAAGCCAGGCGCATTCCGCCGGCCCAGAATAAAGTACCTCCGCCTTTTAGTACGGTTACCTGCGGGTACAGTTCTTTTACCGCCTCTTCCGTCCCGTCCGTTGAGCCGTCATCTGTTAAAAAGACATCCAGTTGAACATCCGGTGGGAGTTCTGCTTCAAACAGGGATGCCAGGCACGTGAGTGTTTGGGCTTTTCTGTTGTGGCACGTGAGTAAAACAGCTATTTCTTTTCCCATTGTTTTTCTTTTTTAATCAAATGATTTTGCAGGCGGATATAGCGGACATCAAAAATGCCGCGCACCCATAGGGCAACTTCTTTGTTGGTCATCTCCCGGAAAGTATATGAAAAACACAATCCAATCATCACCCATAGCATGAAGTAGTTGAGGGAGAAGTTGTTGACATCTTCTACCCAGGCATACAGCCACCGGAAGGCAATGTAAATACCCAGCATTTTCGCGTATATGTTTGCTGATCTGTTTACGGCTAAATAAGAAGCCCTTAAAAAGATCAACGTATAAAGGATTACACCCGCTATACCTGTCCAGGTAAACACATTGGCCAATCCAATTTCATTGGCTAATCGCTCGCTTCTTCGGGTCAGCTCGTATGCTCTTTCTCCGAATATTTCAGAATCGTTTCCCCGGGCCGGTGTGCGTCCCAACAGCCAGTAGTTGTTGTTTATCGCCGATTGAAGCACTTCGGAATAGATGAAAGTACGTGTATCTGTGGTAACGTTTATTTCCACACGGTTACCAAATTCATCCGTTCCTACGGTGGTGTAATCCCCTTTCACGTAATCGTCCATTTTAAAAACGTTGAAGATCTCGCTGACCCCCAGCAGAAACAATACTACGGGTATGACAAACAAGGAGAGCCGGACTGCTTCCATAACCTTCACAGTAATCATGCTCCGCAAGTAATAAAAACCCAGTATGAGTAAAGGAACGCCAAATTTTATGACATTGCTACGTGCTCCCAGGTCCGCGGTTATTACCACCAACGTTACGGTTATTACCAGGATTTTCTGACGCAGGGTAAGTGCCGGTAAGAACAACAGCAAGAAACTCATCGGAATCAGGTAAAATCCATATGCGTCTGCACGCAGGATAAGTGCGAAGATTAAAAAGAGAGGTAGCACGTACCTTACGTAATACGAAAGCATATATTGCACAACCTTCTTGTTGGTTGCCGAATAAGCCACAATGGGAAGCAGAAGTGCCATTGCGTTGCTTATCAATCCTTTCCAGTCCCAGTAAATTTCAGCAACAAGCATCCCTCTTACGATGCAGACAATGTTCCAAAGCAAATATATCCAGACAATCCTAAGGTTTTGTTCGTTTTTCCTGTCGAAGAAAGAATACCTTGCCAGGAAGAATACAGCTAAAATAATTATTGACAATACCCAGACAATCGTGGTGTTGTTTAGAACGGAAGTGATGGAGCGCCACCGTTTGGCAAAAGACAATACGGAATAAACGGTGAGCACCAGAATGGTCACCGGAATGGCTTGGCTTATTATCTGTTTGTTAACGGTATTCATTTGTTCTTGTCAAGAATAAAGTTGGTATATCTCTTCTGCATTTTTTTTCAAATGATACGTCTCGTTCACCATTTCCTTTGCACGGGCGGAAAGTCTGGTTGAAATCTCGGGATGTGTGTGCAGGTAGATTATTTTTTCCGCCAGGATGGTATGGTCTTCGGGAATAAGCAGGCTGTTTTCCCCTGTCTGGTTGAAATCCCTCAGTCCAGTTACGTTGTAGAGTATTGCGGGGATTCCGCAAGCCATCGCCTCGATGGTCGTGATGGAGATCCCTTCGTGTTTACTCGTCATCAGGTATATGTCAGATGCTACCAGGTACCTGCGGATATCCGTCTGGTTGCCGAAGAACCGGACGCATTTGTCTACACCCAGTTCTACGGCCAGCTCCCTTTCTCCTTTTTCTGCTTCTCCCTTCCCTAAATGCAGGTACTGCAGGTTGGGATAATGCTTCGTAATGAGCGGCAGCGCCTTGATAATTTCTTCGTGCCTTTTGATGGAACTACAGCCACCGATGGAGATTATTACCAGAGCATCTGCGGGAATCCCCAGCTCCTCCCTGTATTTAATTTTCTCTCCATTCGAAGCTGGAAAGAACCGGTTTTCTCCGTACCAGTTGTATACCTTTTTCGTTTTGTTGCGGTAATGTTTCAATTCGTGCTCATAAACCGAATGGCTGATGCTCTGGAACCGGCACCTGAATATTTTTTTGGCCGACCATCGTTGCAACACATGATAGGGATAACTGTAAAAGTGAGAAACAAAAATACTGTGAAAGGTATACACGGATCGTTTGCCGGCCAGCCACGCACAAAGTGCCATCTCCCACATGATCGCATGGCTGTGGATATGGACCACATCGTAGTTTTCCCTTGTCAGAAACTCTGTAAACCAGATCCAGTACCGGATGCGTGCAATTATATTCCATCCGCCGGGATAGGGCCTGTGAACAACCTTGTAGCCTGCTTGCTCAAAATGCCGGGAATACTCGCCCTGGTCAGGAGCAGTGGCCATAACGGTCAGTTCACATCCCTTGTGTTGAAAATAGGAGGACGCGTCAACGTACATTATTTCCGCTCCTGAGAATTTAAGCTCGTGAAGAATCTGTACTACTTTCATGGTGTTGTTTTATAATTTCGGAATAAATCTGGTAATATTGCCGGGAGGTTTGCGTGATGTTGTGCCGTCTGAGGGCAATCTCCCTGGCGTTTGCACTAATCTTCAATGCCAGTTCATCATCGGAAAAAATCCGGGCTATCTGATAAGCCAGGAACACATAGTCTCCCGGTGAGAACAGGAGTGAACTTTCATTATCCTTTACAATGGACGTTACCCCGCCAACAGACGAAGCTACGCAAGGCGTTCCCGTCATCATGCTTTCTCCCAGTGAATTGGGGCTGTTTTCCAGGAATGAGGGCAGAACAAACAGGTGCGCCTTGCTGTATTCAGCGGCCATTTCGTCGGCCGACAACCTTTTGCGCAGAATAATGTTTTCCGTTAATTTCAATTTCCTGATTTCGCTTTTCAGGTAATTGGAATAATCTTCTCCAATGAATACATCTTTTATCTTGGAGGATTTCAGTGTAAAGGAAGACAAGGGTGCGACTATTTTTACTTCGGGAAATTGCCTTTTCAGAATTGCAGCGGCCTGCAGTAAGGTGTGAAATCCTTTTAACGGATATTCGGCCGAGGGGACAAATATCCGGTGACGTTCGCATTCATCGATCTTCCACACATGTTGGTAAAAGGCAGGGCGTAACAGCTCTTCTCCGTGGAAGTAAGAGGCCCCTGCATTCATAGCTGCCAGCTGCGCTTTGTCCCAGGCCGTTCTTCCGATAAAATACCGGTTGATCCTGTATACCTCTTTTTCAATGTCACTGTATTTTCTCCATTTCCGCAACGTGGAGTTCACTCCACCGCGCCCGACTCTGTTTTTGACGGACCGGTGTTTTTTTAACCCGGCATTGGCCACGCTGTATTTCAGGTAATCCAGGCAGGAAGATACGATGCCCTGTATGGAGCAGACAATCGGAATTTTTGTATCCACGTACTTACGCAGGAGGGCGAAATTCTTTTCGGTGCCGTGAATGTGGATAATATCAGGCTGAAAATCGTTTATTACGGACAAGTATCTGTTCGCCAGATTGGCGCTCATTACTGACGCGTTTTCGTTCTTGCTGATGCGTATGGAATAATACACAACGCCATCTATTTCCTGCTTCTGTTCGTTTCCATTTATCACGGGAGTGACGGATGCAAGCGTTATGCCGGGTTGTTGGAGGATATTGTAAAACAGAGGGGCAACCCAGGACCCGCCTTTTGTGGGCTGGCCCTTGACGTAGGGGAAGAAAACCTCAAACACATCGTGTGTTATCCAAAAAACGCGCATATCTTTCTTTATTTAAACATTGTATCAGTATGACCTTACTCCGTTGAATTTCAAGTACCAGTAGAACAGGCTGAATTTCAACAGGAGGGGGACACCTTTGTGCCCCTTGAACCCTTTGTATTTATACCGCAGCCAGTTTTCGTAATAGATCGATAAATCAATGGGATTGAATATATTCAAATTCTGTTTCCTGTATTTGTTGAAAATTTTCAGGGCCTCTTTTTTTCTCAGGTTTTCCACGGAATCGTTTCTGGAGAGTGAGTTTTTGTGAATCCTGTACCTGACCGTCGGTTTATTCATGTAATGTATTTTAATGCCTTTGCCGATAATTCTAAATACCATGGACATGTCTTCGTAGATTTTGAATTCCTCGTCGCAAAACCCAATGCTGTTGATCAGTTCCTTCTTGTAGAAAAAAGTTGGCGTATTCAGAAACACGGGCCAGCGCGCATAGGCCTTTAGCTGCTCCTTGACGGATGAGCGGCTGGCAAAATAGATCAATCCCTCATTGATGGTTTCCTTTTTTGCCGGCACGCTGTTTTCATCCATTTCCTGCACTTCCGATATAATGAAGGAGGCTTTGGGAAAGCGACCTGCGTACGCAAGGTTATCGGTAACACAGTTGTCGAGTAAGGCGTCGTCGCCGGCAATCAGCTTAACCCATTCTCCTGTGGTTGCCTGTATTCCACGGTTACAATTTGCGGCTATTCCCGTGTTTTTTTCTACCGTAATAATTTTTGATTCGTAAAATCGCTGCCGGTTTTTTTCGATCCAATCCGTACAGAGCTGGACTGTGTCGTCCTTAGACGCGTCGTCACTCACGATCAGCTGAATATTGTCCCACGTCTGGGCTTTCACACTTTCCAGCGTCTCCAGCACGTATCTTGAGCTGTTGTACGTGATGATGATGATCGAAACTAAAGGTGTACCTGTATTATTCATAAATCATTATTTGTTTCTGTATTTTTGTAGAAAACCCCGGATAATCTCTTTTAATCCGATTCTGCTCTCCAGTTCCAGGTAGGAATACCAGCAGGAGACTCCGATGAGCAATGTTCCGATAACGTATGTATAGGGTTTTTCTATTAGGTTTACTATGGCAAAACTCATCAATGCCAACGAGAATTGGACGGCAAAAATCTTTAAGAAGGAGGAGGTGAACGAAAAGTGGTACTTTACTTTTGCAATGACATATACCTGTATGAGGTAGATCATGTAAACCATCAGGAACGAAACCCCCAACCCCGTTAATCCACCAAAATGGTATCCCAGCAGGCTAAAGCCTAGTGTATAGGTGTTCCCGGTTAACTCGTTCCAGAAAAACAGCCTGCTCGCCCCTTTTGCCAGAAAAACAAAGGCGATTGCCCAGCTTACTGCTTTGAAAAATATGCCCAGGGATGCCCAGTATATCATTCCCGTTATGGCTAAAAATTGTGTGGAGTATAAGAGGATAATGGCCCAATGAATAAATACAAGGAACCCGATCAGCACGGGAGCCAGTATCAGCAGCGCAATTTCAGACTGCTGATTGACGTTCCGGGCACACTGTTCGTTGCTGTTTGCCACGGCTGATAGCCTGGGGTAGTAATCAGTTCCCATTGCCGTAAAAATCATGCCCACGTAGGTATTGATGATGGCGAATCCCGCATTGTACAAACCAACATCTGCCATGTTCCCCGTGCGGTTGATGAATATCCGGAGCAAGTATGCAGCGGCAATCGATATCAGTCCGCTGAGGCTTATCATAAAGCCCATAACCAGCATGCTTTTGCCTTCGGCGACGGTGATTGCCCGGTTGATCGTTGTCTTTCTGATCTTTGTCTTTTTTGCGAAGTGCCAGGAGAAAAACAGGGTGATCAATGCCGTGAGGATAATAACAGGCACAATTCCCTCAACTCCGAATCTGTAATAGAGCGGAACAGTAATCAGAAGTCCAGCGATGCTGCCGTAGACGTTGGCCTTTGCTAAATCTTGCAACTTACGAAGCCCCTGCAGCAACACCAGTTCCCCCGTACTCAATTGGCTGAAAAGTAGTGTGGCGGAAATCCAGGCAAAGGCAGCCGTATATTCTTTATTGCCAAACGTGAACTGGCTTAACCAGGGCGAGAAGAGAAGCGTCACAACGGCTCCGAGGATACCTGTGATCCAGACCAACCGGCGCATAACGGAGATTACCGTCGATATACGTTGCTCATCTCCTGTGGCATTTGCTTCGGAAATATTTTTGATGGCACTTGTGCCCAGACCGAAGTTAGTTAGGCCAGCTACCAAGCCGGTGGTGGAGGTCAGCAGTCCCACGATACCCATACCAGCCGGCCCGAGGAGGAGTGCTACAAATTTCGAGCGCACGATGGAGATGACGATTTGAAAGACCTGAACTCCGCCAAAAAGAGAAGTCGCTTTCATGATCTGCCGGTATGAGGATTGATGCTTGTTCATGTTGTTCTTTTCGAATTGTTCGGATGAAAGGAATTCACTGTTTTTGTCACCGTTTCAACTTCTTCATCGGAGAGTACCTGGCTTATAGGCAGGCTCAGGACTTCGTTGTGAATTTTATCGGTGACTGGCAAAGGCAGGTCGCTCCACTCTTTGTATGCCTTCTGTTTGTGGGGTGGAACTGGATAGTGGATAAGTGCCTGAATCCCGTTTCCGTTGAGATGGTGAAGCAACGCATCGCGATGCCCCGAGCGAATCACAAACAGGTGAAACACGTGTGCATCCCAGTCGTTTACTTCAGGCAGTACGATATCCGGATGATGGATATGGGTCAGGTAATAGCGGGCCACTTCTTTTCGTCGTTGGTTGTCTTTGTCGAGGTACTTCAGTTTTACATCCAGAATAGCTGCCTGGAACTCATCCAGCCTGCTGTTAAGCCCCTGGTAATCGAATATGTATTTGGTGTTGGAACCGTAATTGGCCAATGCCCGTGCCGTTTCCTCCAGTTTTTTGTCGTCGGTAGTAATGGCACCGCCATCGCCAAAAGCCCCCAGGTTCTTGCCGGGATAAAAGCTGTGGCCGGCCGCGTCTCCCAAAGAGCCTGTCGTCTTTCCGTTAAACTTGCATCCGCTTGCCTGGGCATTATCTTCAATAAGTTTTAAATCGTGTTTTTTACAGATCTCTCCGATTCTGTCGGTGTACGCGCATTGCCCGTAAAGGTGGACGATCATGATCCCCCTTGTCCTGGGGGAGATGGCCGCTTCAATTTTGGTGTCGTCCAGCTGATACGTACGGATATCTGGTTCTACCAACACCGGAACTAGCCGGTTGTCGGTAATGGCGAGGATAGAAGCAATGAACGTGTTTGCGGGTACAATAATTTCGTCTCCCTCGCTCATGATGCCTAATTCCATGTATGCCTTGAGGATTATCCGCAAGGCATCCAGACCGTTGGCAACGCCCACGCAATAACGGGTGCCGATAAATCCGGCGTAGTTGTTCTCGAATCGTTTATTTTCTTCGCCAAGCAGGTACCAGCCCGAATCGATTACCCGGGATGCGGCCTGATGGATTTCCCCGGTGTATTTCTGTGTAATTTTCTGTATGTCGAGAAATTTAATCATCTGTGTCGATCTTTAATATATGCTTCACGCCATTCTTGTCTCTTTTGTCCATATCCAGTAAAATACCCTCTTCGGTTATGTACCCTTTTTGAGTAGCCGGATTTCCATACCAAAACGAATAATCGGGAATGTCCTTCGTGATGATGCTTCCGGCGCCGATAAAGGAATATTCTCCAATCACGAGTCCGGGAAGTATCGTTGCGTTTGCGCCAATGGACGCTCCTTTTTTCACCAGGGTGGGTTTAAATTTTGAGGTGTCGTGCGCTTTTGACCGCGGAATCAGCTCGTTGGTGAATGTCACGTTGGGCCCGATAAATACGTTGTCTTCAATGGTTATCCCGTCCCACAACTGTACCCCGCTTTTGATGGTCACGTTGTTACCGATCACAACCTTGTTTTCGATGAATACATGCGCGCAAATATTGCAGTTGCTTCCGATCTGTGCGTCGGGCAATATCACGCAAAATTGCCAGATTGTTGTGTCTTCGCCTATGTTTTGGGAAAGAACGTCCGTTCGCGGATGGATATATCTCATTTTTTGTATTCTTTAAATTCGTTGTAATCTCTTATATAATCATCGGCAGAATATTCCGAAGAGGCTAAAACCAGGCAAACTGATCCGGAAGAAAAATTGTCCAGCTCCCTCCAGATGCCAGGAACAACAAGTAATCCGCGATAGGGACGATTAATGGTGAATGTCCTTTTCAATTCACCATCATCCAGTGTTACATCGAAACTGCCGCTGGCTGCTACGATGAATTGCTGCAACTCTTTGTGTGCGTGGCCACCCCGTGACTCTCCCCCTGGCACATCGTAGAGGTAATACACACGCTTTACATGAAAAGGAACCGTTTTGCCGTTTTCCACTACACTGATGTTTCCTTTCTCGTGATGGTGCTTGTCTATTTCTATTATAGAACAATCATAGATGTTCGTTTTTTTCATTTGCCATTTGTTTAAACAATTCGTAGTCATATACATAGTCGGCTACATCGAACCTGATGGATGCCAAAATAAGTGCCAGGGAGTTGGTGGAGAAATTCTGCATTTGCCTCCATATCCCTTTAGGAACATACAGCCCATAATAAGACCGGTTCAAAGAAAATATCTGTCGCTCCTTTCCGTTGTCAAGGATCACATCGAAACTGCCCGAAAGGGCAACAATAAATTCCTGATTCCGTTTGTATGCGTGGCCTCCCCTGACTTCCCCACCGGGTACATCGTAAATCCAGTAGGCCCTTTTTATTTTGAAAGGGATGTTTTTAAGTTCTTCTATCACGGATAAATTTCCTCTTCTGTCCAAATTTTTCGGAAGGTCAATTATTTTCGCACCATTGAGTTTCATTGTTCTGCGTTTTTTAATTCATTTGTCTGTCTTTTTTGCTTTAAGTCAATGTTTTATGCTGGTGTTTCTGCCTTACGCGTATCCGTATCCGTATTTTTTGCCATATCCGTAACGGTAGGCGATGGCATTCATGTTTACTGAGTTCAGGACGAAATACATTCGGGTAAGCTTGTCCTCTTTGTAATATCTTGCCGCGTCTTCAATGAATTTCTTGGGCGTATAGTCCGCTCGAATAACATAAAGATTTACATCGGCAAGACGATTCAGTAGAAAACTGTCGGAAACCACTCCTACGGGCGCCGTATCAATAATTATAAAATCAAAATCTCTTCGCAGATCGCTTATCAGTTCATCCAACAGAGGTTTCGCTAATAATTCGTTGGGATTAGGCGGGATGGACCCGGCGGTAATGACCGACAGATTGGGATGAACTCCTGAGGGTTTCACCAGTTCTTCTTTGTTCAGGTTTCCTGACAAATAGAGGGTAATCCCCTTTTTATTGTCTATTCCCAGGTAATCTGACAGCTTGGGCTTACGAATATCCAGCTCAACGATCAACACTTTTTTATCGAGCAGGGCTAAGCTCATGGCCATATTGATGGTAACGAATGTTTTCCCGTCTCCACTGATGCTCGACAGCATATTGATTACCTTTTTTTCTTTACTGTCGATAACGAATAACAGGTTGGCTCTTAGCAGCCTCATCATTTCGCTGAAATTATCATTGTTGTTTTCCCGGATGACAATATGTTCACTGTGAGAAACCTGGGGAATTTCACCCAGGACAGGAACCGGGGTCAGTTCTTCCAGTTCTTCCTTGTCGCTAACCTGATATCGCAACAGGTCCTTTATTTTAATGCAGGCAACAGGTATAACCAATCCCAGGGCGAAAAACAACAATCCGATCATTCTTCGGTTTGGTGATACGGCACCCAGGAGGCGAATATTATCCACCAGTTTGGTGTTGGGCTCGACCGAAGCCATATTCATGTATTTTTCCTCTTTTTTTTGAAGAAGATACAAAAACAATTCTTCCTTGATGTTCTGCTGGCGTTTTATGTCGGAGTAAACCCTTTCCTGGCGGGGGATAGCCCGTATCCGGGCGTTATTCCGGTAATACATGGCGGAAATGTCGCGTTGCTGAATTTCCAGGTTGTTCTTCTCGTTTTGCAAGCCAGATTTCACGGAATTGAAAGTGGATTCTATCCGGTTATTCAAGTCGATCATGGACTGGTTACTGCTCGAAGCAATGCGCGAGAGCCTGTTTCGCTCCAAAACCAAATCATTGTAGGCATTGATCTGAGCTGTCAAGGCTTCACTGTTTATCCCGGAGTTTGCGGGGATAAGTTGATCGTGGTCTCTTTTTCCTTGAACATAATTATTCAGGCTTGAAACAATCGAATATTGAGTCTCTGCCTCCACTTTCATTTGTCCCACACTGGCAGATTGCGTGTTGTAGACATCTGCCTGTGAGGCAATATCGGTCAGTCCTTGCGACTGTTTGTAGTCTTGTACCTGCGTCTCCACAGAACTGAGTTCCTCGCTTAATTTAGAGAGATGGTCATCGATAAGTTGGGATGTTTTGTCGGCTAGCTCAATCTGATCCCTTATGCCTTCTTCGTTATATGTATTGATGTATTCTTCCAAAAAATCCTTTCCCAGCATTCCATTCGGGCAAGTCAACGCCAAGTTTGCCACTGAAGAATTTTTGGAAGTCAGTTCTATTTCCAGGGAATTCAGGTAACGGGCTGCAACGTTCACGGGATGTTCAATTTTTACCCTTACGAACTTGCTTTCTACGGGACCTGGGTTACGCTTAGCCAATTTTAAACTGCCAAACGGGAAAGCCACTATACTGTCGGACGATGAAGCTTTTACACGGTACTTTTTATCGTTGTAATCGCCAAAGAATTCATAATCGCCGGTGGGCGTTATCCATACGTCAAAAACGATGTTTTTTTCCAGGTTATTGAGTGTATTTTCAGCTATGTTAATAAGAACAGGGTTCTCATCCCCGTATAGAATTCTCATTTTTCGTTTTGGAAAATCCGGGAGGAATTTGTCCAGTCCCGTCAGTTGAATAATCTTAAACGGTTTTATTTCTGTGTATGAGGCGTAAACCCCGAGCTTCCTCACTACGCGCTCAACGATCAATGATTTCTTTAAGATTTCAATCTCATTATCCACGTTGTTCTTTTGCCGGATGACTCCCATTTCCTTAAACACATTCATTTCAGAAGCTCCCCCTCCCCGTTGATCGTCTTTGAACAGAATTGAAGTTTCTACCTTGTATTGCGGCAACGTGTAAAAAAGATAGACAGCGGCAACAACCAGACAGAGGAACAGGGAAATTAAAAACCATTTCCAGTAAGAGAGGTATTTCATCAGTATACCCACGACATCAATTGGTTTTTCAGCCAGCATACCGTATTCTTCTTCAACTGTGGAGTAGTTCTTCATTGTTTATGTTTTGTTTATAAAGTCTTTATACCGGTAAGGCCTTTCATTACCGGGTGATGCTGTAGATTGTGGCTGCCATAGTGGCTAACGAGATCAGGACAGACAACGTTGAAATCCGGTAAGTTTCCGCCGCGCCAAATCGGGAAGAGTTTGCCCGGGACTGATTAGGCTCTACATATACCACATCGTTTTGTTCGAGGAAATAAGCGGGAGAATCGAAAACATTTTTATCGTTGAGGTTTACGGTGTAAATTTTCCTTTCCCCGTTCATTCCCTCGCGCAATACTTTTACATTATCACGCTTGCCGTAAATAGTCATATCGCCTGCCAAAGCCAATCCTTCAAAAATAGTTATCCGTTCGTTAGCGGTTACAAATTTTCCCGGACGAAGGACCTCACCCAAAACGTTTATCGAATAATTTAAAATGCGAATGGTTATAATGGGCATTTCTCCCGTAAAAAACGGGGTTAACCGCTTCTCAATGAGGGATTCCAGTTCCTTCGTGTTTAATCCTTTCACATTCAGGATTCCCAGTATGGGAAGTTCTATATTCCCTTCGTTATCAACTAGGTAGCTTTGAATGGTGGGTTGTGAATTCAGCGAGTTGGTAAGGTCCTGTGCTTGGGGAGTAAAAAGATTGTATCTTCGCGAAGCTTCAGGCTCACTGCTGACTACGGTAATTGAGAGTAAATCTTTGGGCTTTATGCGGGCATCGTACAACGATTCATTGACGGTAGTTATTTCTCTCTGGAATTGAGGGAAATAGGCTATGTCTTTTACCGGCGAGCAGGAAGAGATAGTTAACCCCGCTATGAGGATAAGCAAGAAACTGTTTTTTTTCATACTGTGATTTTTAATTGAGCTGTATCGTCTCTGTTGGCATCATTAAGCAGATTCCTACCGTTTTGTAGTTATCCGACGTAATTTTTCTAAGATTTTCAGAACGACTTTCTGCTTTAAGCAGACCTTTTTATGCTAAACATTAAGTTTGTGCAACAATTTTGTGACAACTTGTTTACACTGCTGACAAAATTAAGAAAGAAAGGAAGGGGTATGTTAGGACTATATGAACATTTTTTTGTATTTCCGGATTAATTTTATTGTTAAATTATAACTACACGGGCATATTGAATTTACAATCCATTAAGAATGAGATTTATATTTTTAAAAAAGCTTTTACCCGCCAAATTTAAAAAACAGGAAAGAGAGAACCGAGGAGCACGCTGCGTGAAAAATTTATAATTATAGGATAAAATACATATAATCAATTATATATATATTCAACAACCTGAATTCATCATTTGCCCATCCATTTTTCTGAAGCCGTACCTTTTTTATCTAATTTAGTTAATTGTCGGGCAGCTTCATGCCGTAATTGTCCTAATTCGTTTCATTTTTGTCTACAAGAAAATTCGTTGAAACCGGAAATTTACCTTCAAAACGCCACCAGAAAACCATCCCTCAAAAAAGTGTTTATACCGATTCTAAACAGGTAAAAATAATTGGTAAAATATGCGCATTGTTAATTAAGGGCAACAGCTTTTAATTTTGCCTAAATAGTGTTATTTGGTTGTAATTTAGTACTATAATAAGAAATTTGTACGTAATTTTGCAGCGTAATAAATCATTTGATACAATTCTTTGTTCTTCATGCATATATTTTCCTATTTTAAAGATACAACAATCCATTCTTTTTGTAAATTGCACAGGAAAAGCAGGCTGCCTCAGTGAATTGTATGAATAAAATCAAAAAGCATTCAATGAAAAAAAATCTACTCATCGTACTGAATATACTGTTCGTATGCTTTACCGTTCATTCGTCTTATGGACAAGGTTCCAGGTATACCGGTTCTTACATTAAATCCTCCACGATACAGCACGTGGGGAAAAGCAATTTTGTAATAGAGGGATTGGAATTCACAAGCAACGATAGGGACCTTATTGTTTTGTACAGTTGCGAAAATGTGGTAATTAAAAACAATAGTTTTGTGGCATCTCCCGCAAAGAGAGGTATATACCTGGATAACTGTAAGAACATTACAATTATTGACAACACCTTTGATAACGTGCATACCGGATTAGTAGCACACAATTCCCGCGGAATAAAATTTGAATACAACGACGTGAAAAATGTTGGCGGCCCTATGAAAGAAGAGGACAAAAACAACGGGTTTGTCGCGTTGTTCGATAAGGTAAACGGCGAAGGGAATAGTATAAGTTACAATGTATCGGAGAATATTTTCGGGCAAAGTTCGCCCGGTGACCTTATTAACCTGAATCAGTCAAACGGTACGGC